>Ga0102938_10000123_pt1 | contig 49036 bp, 38 predicted proteins | sample SalPonR2_B_D2_MG_FD_84516 | JGI IMG/M metagenome (GOLD analysis project Ga0102938, IMG submission 84516) | Salt pond soil microbial communities from South San Francisco under conditions of wetland restoration - Salt Pond MetaG R2_B_D2_MG | ecosystem: Environmental > Aquatic > Marine >...
AATAATATAGTATACTTAAAGAAATCTTTTAATTTAAACTCCTCTGTAGAAAAGTACTTGCCATATTGTGGTATACAGCTTTTAACTAAATACTTCACAAGATTAGATAATTATTCATTTAGTAAAAATTCACTTTAATATTCAACCATAAAAAAAGAATCAATAGCCTATAATACAATAACTGAAAGAAGTAAAGTTTTTTATACTGGCAATAAAGTAAATATTTCAAGTTATATCTTTAAAAATATTTATGTTTAAGCTAAATTAATTAGTGAAACTGGTATAATATATACTCAACCTTTTGGAATTAAATATTAAATGTGGTGTTTATATGATAAATAAAGAATTAGTAGATATTACAAAAAAATCAGGCATAGTCTTTTTAGGCAGAGTGTTTTCCACTATATTTGGTTTCTTATTCAGCTTAGCTGCAGCTAGATTAATGGGAGCAGATGTATATGGGAAGTTAATGTATGTAACTGTAATTATTACTATGCTTTCTTTGGTAACTAAACTAGGCTTAACACAGGGATTAGTTCAGTTTATTTCAAGATTCACTGAAAATAATAGGATTGAAGAGAGAAATAGTATTATTTCTTTTTCCTTTTTATTGGTCTCTGTTTTTTCAATAATACTTTCAGTAATTCTTTTTATATTCAGTGATTTTATTGCATTAAACATTTTTAATAACCAAAAACTAGCTTCTTTACTAAAAGTAATGAGTCCAATTTTAATACTATTGTCATTAATAGAATTAACCCCCGGTATTTTTAGGGGGTTAAAAATAGTTAAATATCAAGTTCTAGGCAGAGATCTAATTCAATCTTTTATTAGACTTATTATGGTTTTAATTTTGGGATATTTAGGTTATAAGATATATGGCTTAGTAGCCGCCTTTTATTTATCCATGGCTTTTTCTTTACTTTATTTATTTTATAAAGTATATGATTTAAATTTATTTGGAAAAATAAAATGTAAATTTATTACTTCATATAAGGAGATCTTAATATTTTCTGCTCCTTTATTGATTTCTTCTATACTGCATTATTCAATAAGTAAAGTCGATATTTTTATGATTGGTTATTTTTTAAATACTTCTTCGGTAGGAATATATACAGTTGCCTTAAAGATAGGAACTTTAACTAACTTCTTATTATTTTCAATAAATTCCATGTTCGCCCCTAACATTACAACTTTGTATTATAATAACCAGATGGTAAAGTTAGAAAAATTATATCAAGTAATTACCAAATGGGTGTTAGGTATTAATTTATCCGTATTTTTTCTCTTTATAATTTTAAGTAAGGAAATCATGAATGTCTTTGGAACAGAATTTATCATTGGTTGGATAGCCCTTATTTTAATTACGGCTGGACAGGTTGTCAATGCTGGAGTAGGATCAGCTGGCTTAATTAATGTGATGACCGGTTATCCCAAATCAGAACTTTATGTAAGTATTATTGTATTTGTTATTAATGTTACTTTAAATTACTTTTTAATTCCTATCTATGGAATAGAAGGGGCAGCCTTTGCTTCTCTAATTTCAATAGGAGTTATGAACCTTTTAAGGCTATATATTCTTTATAATAGATTAGAAATATTACCTTATAATAAAAAATATTTACATGTTATATATTCTGCAATAATTGCCTTTATTATTGGCTATATAATTAATTCATACATTGATTTACACTACTTGCTGCATATATTAGTAATAGGATTTATATTTACAGCAATTGATATTTTTGCAAATTGGCAGTTTGGTCTAGAAGAAGATGATATTATGATTTTAAATAAGATAAAAGAGAAGTTGTTAAAAAATAAGAAGTAATTAAAAAGTTTAGTTATTTATTTTAAAAAATATTATTAGTCAAATACTAGCAAACCAGCGCCAATTACACCGGCTTTATTGTCCATTTGTGAGAATTTAAAATCCGGCTTATGATAATATTTATGGTTATACTTTGTAAATTCTTTATTTATGATATCTAACATGATATCACTATAAACTGAAAGTCCGCCACCAATTATGGCAAGATCAAAGTCAACTGCATTTTTAATATTTTCTAAGAGTAGAGTTAAGTCCTCTGTCATTTTTCTTAAAATATTTATGTATATGGGATGTTCATTAAAAATTTCTTTTTTTATGGTTTCATCTTCAAAATCACCTTTTTTAATTTTGAAGCCACAATCTTTAAATTTGTTCTTTAATCTTTCTTTAAAAGCAATACCAGATATGTATTGTTCAGCACAGCCCTGTTTTCCACAGTTGCAGGCAATACCATTATCATATAAAACCATATGTCCAAATTCTCCCACAGAACCAGTATTACCTCTTATAACATTACCATTGATTGCAATTGCTCCCCCCAAACCTGTACCAATTGTCAAAAAAATAATATTATTATAATCTTTAATTGATTTGTTTAATTTTAATTCTGCTAATAAAGCAGCATTAACATCATTATCAATATATACCGGTAGTTCAAATTCTTTTTTTAATTTATCTACGATTGGATATTCAGTCCAATCTTTCAGATTATCAGTAGCATAGCCGATGATCTTTTTATCAAAAATAACTCGCCCGGCCGAAGCAATACCAATTCCATTGATATTATTATATTTATTTACTAAGGGATTTATATTCTGAATTAAATAAGATATAATTTTCTTTGGTTTATCCGATCTAGTTTTAATTTTATTAATTTCAATAATTTCTCCATTGGGCTTAATAACGACAATATTGGTTTTTGTACCCCCAATATCGATTCCAATAGATAATTTGCCATAATGTCCCATTTATGCTCCTCCTGACTAATATAATTTATCCAAGACAGCTTTAGCTGTTTTTTCTGTATACTCCATGGTTTGGTCTTTAATTTGTAAGGCAACTCCTGTAAATAACATATCAAGCACATGTAGTTGAGCTATTTTAGATCTAAGTGCTCCACTAGCGAGTGGTCTTTCTCTAGTAGCAGTTAATAATTTGATATCAGCTACTTTTGTAATTGGAGATTTATTATGGCCTGTAATACAGATTACTGTTGCACCTGCTTCATGAGCTATTCTACAGGAGTCAACTACATCTTTAGTACTGCCCGAATGAGAAACACCAACTACTACATCATTCTCAGATAGAGTAGAGGCTGACATTGCCTGTAGATGTGCGTCATTATAACAGTCAACATCTTTACCAATTCTTAAAAACTTATATTTGGCATCATAACCAGTTATACCAGAAGCACCTACTCCATAAAATTCTAAACGCTCAGCTTTTACAATAGAATCAATTGCTTTTTGTAAGGCCTCAAGATCAGTAATACTTAAGGTTTCTTCAATTGCCTGTTTATTTGTATAGGCAATTTTATTAACAACGGTTTCTAAATCATCATCTAATTGAATATCTTCATTAATATTTTCAATCGGTACTACAAGGTCCTGAGCAACAAATAATTTAAATTCTTGATAGCCTTTAAAACCAACATTTTTACAGAAACGAATAATTGTAGAATCACTTACATCAACATTATCAGCTAATTCACTAACTGATAAATATATTATATTTTCAGGATTATCTAAAACATAATCGGCTACTTTTTTTTCAGAGGGAGGAAGAGAAGAATATTCCGACCTTATACGAGGTATTCCACCTTTATTATTGTTCATATTAATTTTTCACCCCAATTTATTTTATATGTACTATATAATGAATTATATGTAATAGGCAAATTTATGTCAATGAATTTCGGAATTTTATTCCAAGAAATTCTTGACATCTGGAATTTCTTTACATATAATTAAATCAGAATTTATACTTATTGCACACTGTAGGGGGTGAATTGTAAGAAAAGTCTTTTTATTTATATTTTTAAAATTTAAAAAGAATATAAGGGAGGATATTATGAGTAAAAAATTAATTACATTAACTTTATTAGTTGTTTTTCTATTTACAATGTCCAGCATTGGATTGGCACAAGAAAAACAAATTGAATTCTGGACCATGCAGTTAAAACCAACTTTTACTGATTATATTAATGGAGTAATTTCAGACTTTGAGGAAGAAAATCCTAATATTGATGTCAAATGGGTAGATGTTCCTTGGGCAGATATGGAAAAGAAAATTTTAGCAGCTACTGCTGCTAACAATGCCCCAGATGTTGCAAATCTAAATGTACCATTCAGTATGAAACTAGCTGAATTAGATGCTCTAGTAGATATGGATGCAAACTTAAGTGACGATGTTAAGGATAGGTATTTCCCTACAGTATGGAAAGCTAATACTTATGAAGGTGAAACACATGCAATTCCTTGGTATCTATCAACAAGTGTAACCATGTATAACGAAACTATTTTTGAAAACGCTGGTCTAAATCCAGATAATCCCCCACAAAATTATTGGGAACTCTTAGAAATGGGACGTCAAATTAAAGAGAAAACAGGTAAATTTATATTCTTACCCCCCATTGCAGAAACTGGCCGGTATATGGAATATATGGTTAGAGAAGGAATCCCTCTAATGAATGATGATGGTACAGCAGCCTTTAATACAGAAAAATCAGTTGAATTCTTACAATTATGGGCTAGAATGTACGAAGAACGTTTAATTCCAGAAGAAACAGTTACTGAAGGCCATAATGCTGCAGTTGACTTTTATCAGTCCGGTCAGGCTGCAATACTCTTAACTGGACCTCAGTTCTTAAGCAGAATTGAAGAAAATGCACCTGAAATTTTTGAAAAAACTAGAGTTGCTCCAGAAATTTCTGGATCTGCTCAAAAAGTTGGAGTAGCAGTAATGAATATCGCTGTTTTAGAGCAGACTGAATACAAAGATGCATCTTTAAAATTTGCAGCCTATATTACTAACAACGAAAACCAACTTGAGTTCTGTAAGTTAGTTAATATTTTACCATCAACTAAAAAAGCAGCACAAGCTCCTTACTTTACAGAGATAGACCCTAATTCTGTAAAAGATAAAGCTAAAAAAGTTAGTGCTGAACAGTTAGAAAGAGCCGAAAACTTAGTTCCCCCCATTGAAAATCAAAGTCAATTAAATGAAGTAATCAATCAAATGGTACAAAATGCTCTCTTAGGTAAAAAATCACCTAAAGAAGCAATTAGTGATGCAGAAACTGAATGGAACAATATAATGTCTAATTAATTAAACTTATAGCAGGTATCGCACTTTTAGGGTGCGATACCTGTAATTTATAGGAGAGATTTTTATGAAATTAAGAAAAACATATACTCCTTATCTCTTTTTAGTTCCCGCCTTAATCTTTATGGGTATCTTTTTATTTTATCCAATTGTGGATGTTTTCCGTTTGAGTTTTACTAATTATAATATGATACAAGAAGCCTCTTATGTGGGCAATCAAAACTATCAGGATCTATTAAATGATCCCTTATTTTGGAAAACATTAAAGAACTCTTTTATTTATTTAATTGGAGTAGTACCCCTTTTAGTTATTTTACCTATTTTTATTGCTATTTTAGTAAATAGGAAGTTAAAAGGAATTAAATGGTTTAGGGCTGCTTACTATATACCAGTTGTAACTTCAATGGTTGTAGTAGGTATAATGTGGAAGTGGCTTTATAGAGGTAATGGACTCTTAAATTATTTATTACAAACTATCGGCTTAATTAATGAACCCATAAGCTGGTTAACAAGTACAGACTATGCTCTTTATTCAGTAATGGCTGTTACCATTTGGAAGGGTTTAGGTTACTATATGGTTATATATTTAGCCGGTTTACAGAGTATCCCCCAGGATTTATATGAGGTAGCACAAATTGATGGGGCCAACTGGTGGCAAAAACATCTACATATTACTATACCGCTTTTAAAGCCCAGCATTTTATTAGTAACTATCTTATCTTCAATAGCTGCCATGAAAGTCTTTACTGAGGTCTATGTAATGACCAAAGGTGGACCGATAAACAGTTCCAAAACATTAGTTTTTTATATTTATGAAAAAGCTTTTGAAAATCTTAACTTAGGTTATGCTGCCGCAATGGGTTTTGTTTTATTTGTTATCATATTTATTTTATCTTTTATTAACTTTAAAGTCTTGGGACAGGAATAGATGATGAGGAGGGAAGAAGATGTCTAATGAATTCAATAATATTTTAAAAAAGATTTTATTATATTTTTTATTAACAATAATTGCTTTAATTACAATCGGTCCCTTCTTATGGTTATTATCAACTGCTCTTAAATCAGGAGGAGAAAATATTTTTTCCTATCCTCCCAGTTTGATTCCGAAAAATCCAACTTTAATTAACTTTAAGAAGGTATGGAATGCGATTGCAATTGGTAGATTCTTTTTAAATAGTACTTTTGTGGCTTTAGCAACTATTGCTATTAATATTTTTGTATCAGCTTTAGCTGCTTATCCACTTGCTAGAATGGAATTTAAATTTAAAAATATCATATTTTATGGAATATTAGGTACAATGATGGTTCCTTTTCAAATTTTAATGATCTCAATCTATATTATCAGTGTAAAATCCGGAATGACAGATAGTTATACCGGCTTAATCTTACCAGTAGCTGTCAATGCCTTTGGGATCTTTTTATTAAGACAGGCCTTTATTACAATTCCAATAGATATTGAAGAGGCTGCTATAATTGACGGTTGTAATAGTTTTCAAATCTGGTATAAGGTTCTTTTACCACTCATTAAGCCTTCTATTGCTACCTTAGCTATCTTTACCTTTATGATGTCATGGAGCCGTTTTATGTGGCCTTTAATTGTAATTAGTGACCCTCAGTATTATACATTACCTGTAGGTATTTCCTACTTGTCGGGATTATTTTCTTCTAATTGGAGATTAATAGCCTCTGGTTCACTTATTTCAATCATTCCGATTATTATCTTATTCTTATTCCTCCAGCGCTACTTTATTAAAGGAGCAATGGCAGGAGCCATAAAGGGGTAATCTAAATGGAAAGTAAAGTGAGTTTCAAAGAAGATATTAAAATAGTAGACCATTATGATGTGATTGTCATTGGAGGAGGAACAGCTGGTTCTACCGCTGGGACTGCCGCCGCTCGCTTAGGTGCCAACACTTTAGTAATTGAAAAAGAAAATGCTTTAGGTGGAACGGCTACTTTAGGGCAGGTAACACCTATGATGCCCGTTAAAATGGAAGACAATCCCGATAGTTCTGCTTTTAATAAAGAAATCAAAAAAAGATTGATAAAAGAAGGTTATGGTGCTAAAGATTCGAATGGAAATGATGGATGGTTTAATCCTGAAATATTAAAACATACCTTAGAAAATTTACTTATAGAATATGAAGCAGATTTAATTTATGATACTGAGTTTATTAAACCCGTTGTTGATAATGGGAAAATTCAGGCTATAATTGTTAGTAATAAAAACGGTTTAGTTGCTTATTCAGCTCAACAATTTATTGATGCTACAGGAGAAGCACTTGTTGCTTATAGAGCTGGTGCTCCCTGTAAAGAAGGTTATGAGGAAGGCAAATATCAAGCGGTTTCTTTAAGATTTACGATGGGTAATATTGAAATTAAAAGATTTGTGGATTTTTTAAACGAATTAGGTCAAGATTATGGACTAGAATATCCTTTAATTGAAACTGCCATGGTCTGGGGAGAAAATTTTGCTTTAAACCCTGTATTTAAAAAAGCCCTTAAAAATGGTGATATAAAAAGAGAGGACGGTAAGTATTTTCAAGCCTTTACAATACCCGGCATGACGAAAGCAATGTACTTTAACTGTCCGGAAATACCAGGCCATATAAACAGTAATGATCAACAAGAATTAACAAAATCTATAGTTAGAGGCCGTAAGATGATTAAAAGATTAGCAAAGTTTTTTAGAAAATACTTTCCTGGATTTGAAGAAAGTTATATCGCTTCAGAAGCCTCAATTATAGGTATAAGAGAGAGCAGGCGTATAATTGGGGAATATTATTTAGACCGTAAAGATTATGAAAATAGAGCTAAATTTGCAGATGCTATTGCTAGTTCTGCTTATCCTATTGATATTCATGGTGATGAATTGAAATTAGAACATCTCAATAAGGGAGAATATTATCAAATCCCTTTTAGATCTTTAATCCCTAAAACGATAAATAACTTATTAGTTACCGGTAAATCAATATCTTCTTCTTTTTCTTTACAAGCTGCTGTAAGAATACAACCGATCTGTAGAGCTACTGGAGAAGCAGCTGGAATTGCCGCTGCCCAAGCAGTTAAAGAAGAAAAGAATGTTAATAATATTAATGGTAAAAAAGTTAAAGAAAATATGCTTAATTGGGGTGCAGATATTTAATTACAAAAGGTGGAATTTATTATGTCAGATAAAATTATGTATATCCCTTTAGATGAAAGACCCTGTAACTATGATTATCCAAACATGATATATAATATTTCTTTAGATAATTTACTTAGACCACCAAAAAGTATTTTAGGTCATAAAAAAAGAGCAGGCAATGTTCAACAATTACATAGATGGATAATGGATAATATTAAAGATGTTTCCCATCTTGTTTTATCTATTGATATGTTAGTTTTTGGTGGCATCTTACCATCTCGTATCCATCATCTTAAAAAAGATAAAATGTTTTCCAGATTGTCCTTAATTAAAGATATTAAAGAAAAAAATCCAGAAATTAAAATTATGGCCTTTAATTTAATCACCAGAGTACCTGCCTATAATAGCTCTGATGAAGAACCAGATTATTATGATAATTATGGGGCAGATATATTTAAATTTGGATACTATAGTGACTTAATTGAACAAAATTTAGCAGACCAATCCCAAAAAGAAAAGTTTGCAGATGTTAAGGAAAATATACCCAATAAAATTATGAAAGATTATTTAAAAAGAAGAAATAAAAATCATTCCCTGAATAAAAAGGTAATTGATTATGTAGAAAATGAATATATTGACTTTTTAATCTTTCCGATGGATGATAACTCGAAATACGGTTTTTCTGCCAAGGAAAGGCGAAAAATTATTAAGAAAGTAAAAGATAAAGAACTATTAAATAACATATATTCTTATCCAGGTGCAGATGAAGTGGGTTCCATATTAACTATTAGAGCCTTTTTAGATAAAAATAACTATCGACCAAAAGTATATGTAAAATATTCATCTGAAAGAGGTAAGACAATTACACCTTATTTAGAGGATAGACCACTAGAACAAACTGTTAAATATCAAATTCTCGCTGCTAATGGTTTAGTAATTGATAGTCCAAAAAAGTCAGACTATATATTATTTGTAAATACTCCAACTGAAGGAACGATGAATTCTATTGAAGGTTGGGAATCAATCTTAAATAAAGAAGATATGATAGACCCTAGCCGTAATCTACATGACTTTATTGAGTCTATTAAATATTATTTGAAAAAAGGCAAAACAGTTTCAATTGCAGATGTAGCGGTCTTAAATGGTGCAGATGATTATTTATTGCAGATGTTAAAAAATAATCAGCTTTTAGATAAAATATCAGCCTATGCAGGCTGGAATACTTCTTCAAATAGTTTAGGAACTACAATTGCACACACTAATATTTTAAACTACTATCAACAAAATAATGGCTTAACTAAAGAACAAAAAGAGTATTCAAAAAGATTTCTTTTTCTAAGGTACTTAGAAGATTGGGGTTATCAACACAGTATTAGAGCAAATTTAACTGCAAACTTAGATCAATATGGTTTAAATTACTTTGATTTAAAAGATAAAAACAAATTGATTTCAAATAAAGTTAAAGAAAGCTTAAATAAATTCAAAGACAATAATTTAAAGTGTTTTAACTATGATTTTAGTGTTGAAATGCCCTGGAATCGGATGTTCGAAGTTAAAATAGAAATAGATAAATAATATAAATTGGAGGTAATCAAACTCAGATGAAGAAATTAAAATATAACTCCCTAATTGTATCCTGCCAAGCCTTATCAAATGAACCTTTACATGGTGCAAAGATTATGGCTAAAATGGCAAAAGCAGCCAAAATTGGTGGAGCGTCTGGTATAAGAGCTAATTCACCAGATGACATTAAAGCCATAAAACAAGAAGTTGATTTACCTATAATTGGTCTTTGGAAAAAAGAACTGCCTGATTATGAGGTTTATATAACACCGACCTATCAGGATGTAAAAGATGTACTTGCAGCTGGGGCTGATTATGTAGCTATTGATTGTACTAACCGTGATAGACCAGAATCACTTAATTATATATTTAATAAGATAAGAGATGAATTTCCTAATAAAGGTATTATAGCTGATATATCTTCAACTAATGATTTAAAAACTTTACAAGATTTGAGGCCAGACTATCTATCAACTACTTTATCGGGTTATACAAAAAACACTCAAGATAGAAAAAGACCTGATATCAAATTAGTCAAAGAATTAAATGAAATTACTAATATTCCGCTTTTAGCTGAAGGTAATTATAAAAATGGTAAACAAGCTAAAAAGGCTTTAAAGGCAGGAGCTTATGCAGTTGTAATTGGGGCAGCAATCACTAGACCACAGATTATTACTAAAAATATTATCAATGAAATGGAAAAAGATTTATCTTAGTATAGAAAGATAGGGTTGATATTATGGAAGAATTATTAGCAAAAATTGAAGAAATATTACCAAAACCAAAAAAAGAAATAAAAAAATGGCAGAAAAGAGAAGCCTATTATCAAGAAGCTGATCACTATCAATATATAACAGACTGGCAGGATTTTAAATTAGGTGAAAACTGGTCTGAAGATGAAGATGTAACTACATTTTTCAAGACAAAGATAATCTTACCCTCTGAACTAAATGATGACCAAAAACTAGTATTTCATATAGAGACTGGGGGAGAAGCTGCTTTTTATCTAAATAATGAACTAATACAGGGTTTAGACCGCAACCATTCCCATGTTACTTTAAACAAAGATAAATATTTAGGAAAAGAGGTAGAAGTAAAAATAGAAGCAACCTTAGATAGAATTAATAAAATATATGTACCCGATCCTAATTATGAACATAAATTTAATACTGCTGAACTTTTATTAATAAATAAAAAGGCAGAGGAATTTTATTATAATATCTTATCATTAAAAGATCTAATTGATACTTTAAGACAAAGAAATAAAGCCCAAAAAGTCGATAAATTAAAAGAAATAAGAGATAATATAAAAATGCAGTTTTTTATTCAAACCGGATCTCAAATAGATTATGATTATTTAAATAAAAGATTTAAAGCTTTAATAGATGAAGTGGATTATGAAACTTCTTATAAAATTGGCTGTTTTGGACATGCTCATATTGATGTGGCCTGGCTTTGGCAGTTTAAAGAAACTATCCGTAAATCCGCCCGCAGTTTTTCAACTGCTGTTAATTTAATGGAGGAATACCCTTCTTTTAAATTTATTCAATCTCAACCACAACTTTATTGGTATATAAAAGAATATTACCCAAAACTTTATAAAAAGATAAAAGCCAAGATTGCAGCCAATAATTGGCAGCCAGAAGGTGGGATGTGGGTTGAAGCTGATACTAATTTACTGAGTGGTGAATCATTAGTTAGACAGTTTTTATATGGTAAAAAGTTTATCAAAGAAGAATTTGATTTTGATTCTAAAGTCTGCTGGCTGCCGGATGTCTTTGGCTATACCGCATCACTTCCCCAAATTATGAAAAAATCGGAAGTAGATTACTTTATGACTTCAAAAATATCCTGGAATGACACCAATGAATTTCCTTACTCAATTTTTCATTGGGAAGGACTAGATGGTACAGATGTATTAACACATGTTCCCAGAGTAATTTTACCCCAAACCTATAATGGTGAAATTACTGCCAAAAATATTTTAGATCTTAAAGATAATTATGAAGTACAAAAAGAAGATAATCAGTTTAAATTTAAATATGGTGATTCCTCAAATTACTTTAAAAAAGATAGAGTTATACCCGATGATGAGTTAATCTATATCTATGGATATGGTGATGGAGGAGGCGGCGTAACCGCCGACTTTATTAATAAGATTAAAAGATTTAATAAATTTCCTTATTTGCCACAGCTTGAATTTGCACAACCTAGAGAATATTTTGAAAATTTAAATGAAAATATGATTAATAATGATATAGAATACCCTACCTGGAAAGGAGAACTATATTTAGAATACCACCGCGGTACTTATACAAGCCAAGCTGAAATTAAATTACAAAATAGAAGATTAGAAGAAAAAATTAGAGAAGCAGAAATCTTAAATACCTTAACTGATATCTATCCCCAATCAAAAATTGAAAACAACTGGAAAAAAATTAATTTAAATCAGTTTCATGATATTATTCCTGGTTCTTCTATCAAAGAAGTATATCAAGATGTCAATGATATATATGATGAAGTAGATAAAAGTCTTGATAAAATAATTAACAACACTTTGGATAAGCTAAAAAAGGAAATTAAATTAGATAGCAATGATAATAATAAACATTATCTTGTTTGGAATGGTTTAGACCATAAAAGAAATACATATATTCAGTTTGAAGAATCAGAACTTGATATAAATAAAAATAATATCTCCTTTTATGATTATGATAATAATAAGGCACTTGCTTTTAGTTATCGTAAAAATTTAAATGAAAAAAATATTTATGAAGTTTATCTTGAAAACATTCCAGCTTTTGGCTATAAAATAATTAAAATAATAAAAGATAATAATAAAAATAATCAAAGTAAAAAAATAATTAATGACAGTAGTTCAATGGAAAATGATTTCTACAAAATAACTTTTGAAAAAGGTAAAATAAGTTCCTTATATGATAAAAGAAGAGAGGTAGAATTAATTGAAGAAGGCAAATATGGTAATGAACTACAGTTCTTTATAGACAAACCCTCTAGATTTGAAGCCTGGGAACAGGATGCTGATTTTGAAGACCATAGAATTGAAGATATATTAAGTTTAAATAAATTCGAAATCAAAGCATATCAAAATCAAAAGATTGCCTATTTAAATTGGACTTTTAAAAAATCTACATTTGAACAAAATATCATATTATATGATAAACTAGATAGAATTGATATTAAAAATAGAGTAGATTGGAAAGATAGAGAGGTCCTTGTAAAAACTGCCTGGCCTGTTAATATTATAAATGATCAAGCCAGATATGAAATAGCATATGGGAATATAACTAGGCCTACAACAAATAATACTACTTTTGAAAAGGCTCAGTTTGAAGTACCAGGACATCGTTGGGCAGACTTATCTGAAGTAGGACTTGGATTTAGTATTTTAAATGACTGTAAATATGGTTATGATATCAAGGATAATTTACTAAGATTAACCTTACTTAAGGCTCCTAATTATCCAGATCAAACAGCCGATTATGGAGTTCATGAATTTACTTATTCAATCTATACTCATCAAGGTATCTATTATCAAAGTAATCTTTTAAAACATGCAGATGATTTAAACAGAAAAGTATTGAAAAAAGAAATAAAAGATGTTAATAATAATAGTGAAGAAGCTATAAATAGCAAGCAATCATTTGCAGAAGTTAAAAAAGGTAATTCTAAATTAGAAGTAATCAAAAAATCAGAAGATAATTCTAATGATATAGTTATAAGACTGTATGAACCATATGGTGGAAAAGATAATGTAAAAGTTAAACTATATAAAGATATTAAGGATGCAGAAGTAGTAAATTTAATAGAAAATAAACTAAATGAAAACATTAATTATAAAGAAAATTATCTTTACTTTGATATGCAACCTTTTGAAATTAAATCAATCAAAATAAAACTAGATCATTCAAAAAATAAAGGTGATAGAAGTTAAAGTCTGCTAGTAAACTTCGTGGGCTTGCCCCAAGGAGGGTCAATAGAATGAAAGTAATAGTAGAAAAAAATTATGAAAAGATGAGTAAAAAAGCTGCTCAATTAGTAAAACATCAAATAAATGAAAAACCAGACTCAGTCTTAGGTCTCCCAACCGGAGGCACTCCTTTAGAAATGTATAGTCAGTTGATTACTATGTATAAAAGAGGAGAGGTTGACTTCTCAAAAGTAGCTACCTTCAATTTAGATGAATATTATGGTCTTTCTCCTGACCATCCACAAAGTTACCATTACTATATGTATAATAACTTCTTTGATCATATAAATATCAAAGAAGAAAACATACACATCCTTGATGGGAAAACCCAAAATATTAAAAAAGAATGTGAAGAATATGAAAGAAAGATAGAACAGGCAGGCGGAATTGATCTGCAAATATTGGGTATTGGTCCTAATGGTCATATTGGTTTCAATGAACCTTCTCAAAGTTTAAAAGATAAAACCCATCTTGTAGAACTTACAGAAGAAACAAGAGAGGCAAACTCTCGATTTTTTAATAGTAAAGAAGATGTTCCTAAAAAAGCATTAACAATGGGAATTTCCACCATCCTTAAGTCAGATAAGATAATTATTATGGCAGCGGGTGAGAATAAAGCCTCTGCAATTAATAAAACCTTAAGTGGACAGATTAATACCTGTACTCCTTCCACTTTATTACAAACCCATCCTGATGTTACGGTAATTGTCGATAAAGATGCTGCTTGTTATCTTTAAAAAAACATTTAATATTAGTAGCTAACTGGTTATGTAATCAGTTAGCTTTTTTTGATTATATTTATAGAAAACTAAGATTTAATATTGTTTTTTAAAATTCTCTGTACTAATAAAAATATGTGGATGCTTTTTATAAATATTTTACTTAAAATAATGAATTTTTAAAAAATTAAAAAAAGGTTTAGAGTCTCTTTTTGTTTAATAATATGTTATAAAGGAGGTACAGAAATGCTGGATGAAATTAAAAAAAGAGTTTTAACAGCCAATCTAGCACTACCAAAATATGATTTAGTTACCTTTACCTGGGGTAATGTAAGTGAAATTGATCGGGAAAATGACTTAATAGTAATTAAACCCAGTGGAGTACCTTATGAAGAATTAACTGAAGAAAAATTAGTAGTAGTTAACCTTGCAGGAGAAACAGTTGAAGGTAATTTAAATCCTTCCTCAGACACTGCTACCCATCTTGAATTATATAAACACTTTCCCGAGATTGGTGGAATCGTACACACCCACTCATCCTGGGCAACAGGTTGGGCGCAGGCCGGTAAGGGAATACCCTGTTTTGGTACTACCCATGCTGATCACTTTTATGGTAAAATTCCTTGTACAAGAAAAATGTCTAATCCGGAAATTGAAAAAGAATATGAAAAGAATACCGGCCAGGTTATCGTTGAAACCTTTGATGAAATTGATGAAAATGAAATACCAGCTGTATTAGTAAATAGCCATGGACCATTTGTCTGGGGAGAAGATGCTATGGCTGCAGTTAAAAATTCTGTTGTCTTAGAAGAAGTTGCTAAGATGGCATATAGAACTGTTCAATTAGATGAACAGAGAGCTTCCATTAATCCTAACTTACTTGATAAACATTTTCTTAGAAAACATGGTAAAGAATCATATTATGGTCAAACTTAATATTTTATTAAAATATCAAAATTAGGAGGGAAAAAAGTTGAGTAAAAAATATTCAATTGGAATTGATTTCGGCACAAAATCAGGTAGAGCAGTTTTAGTTGATGTAGAGACTGGTAAAGAAGTAGCTACTTCTGTTTTAGAATATTCAAATGGGGTTATAGATGAACAACTACCCCTAGAAAATGAAAATGTTGAACTTGGTACTGATTGGGCTTTACAAGACCCTAATGATTATATGAAGGTTATCTATGAAACCATACCTGAAGTTATTAAAAAAGCCAATATTAACCCCGAACAGGTAATTGGACTAGCTATTGATTTTACAGCCTGTACGATGCTGCCCGTGGATGAAAAAGGTGAACCACTTTGTAATAAAGAACAATTTAAAAACAAACCAAATGCCTGGGTTAAATTATGGAAACACCATGCAGCTCAACCTCATGCCAATAAATTAAATGAAGTTGCTAAAAAAAGAGGCGAAGACTTTTTGAATCGATATGGAGGAAAGATTTCTTCTGAATGGCTATTTCCTAAAATCTGGCAGATTTTAGATGAAGCCCCTGAAATCTATGAGGCAACTGATCGTTTCATGGAAGCAACTGACTGGGTAATAATGCAGTTAACCGGGGTAGAAAAAAGAAATATTTCAACTACCGGGTATAAAGCAATCTGGAGTAAAGAAAGCGGTTATCCTGACAAAGAATTCTTTAAAGCTTTAGATCCTAGGTTAGAAAATGTGGTAGAAGAAAAACTTTCAAAAGACATCTATGATTTAGGCGAAAAGGCAGGTAACCTTAAAGAAGATATTGCTGAAAAGATAAATTTAACTCCTGAGGTAGCTGTTGCGGTAGCTAATGTGGACTCATTTGTATCAGTTCCGGCTGTAACAGTGTCCGAACCGGCTAAAATGGTCATGGTAATGGGTACTTCCATCTGTCATATGGTAATTGATAACAAGGAACAATTTGTCCCAGGTATGACCGGAGTAATAAGAGATGGTATCTTACCGGGCTTTTATGGTTATGAAGCAGGCCAATCTGCTGTAGGTGATATCTTTGAATGGTATGTAAATGAAGGTGTTCCAGCCTATTTTGAAAGGGAAGCAAAAGAAAATGATAAAAATATCTATGACTACTTAGAAGAAAAGGCTCAAGAGCTAAAACCTGGTGAAAGTGGCCTTTTAGCCCTTGATTGGTGGAACGGTAACCGTTCAGTTCTAGTTGACGCTGATTTAACCGGTATGATTTTAGGTCTTCACTTGAATTCCAAACCAGGTGAAATATTTAGAGCGTTAATTGAAGCTACTGCTTTTGGGACCAATAAGATAATTAAGACCTTTGAAGAGAGCGGAGTCGAAATTAATGAACTATATGGTTGTGGAGGATTAGTAAAAAAGAATGAAACATTGATGCAAATCTATGCTGATGTAACAAATAAACCGATTAAAATAGCTGCTTCTAAACAAACTCCCGCCTTAGGTTCTGCCATGCACGGCGCAGTTGCAGCTGGTAGTAAAAATGGTGGATATGATGATATTAACGAAGCAAGTAAAAAGATGGCCCATCTTGAAGATAAGGTCTATCAACCCAATAAAGAAAATGTCAAAATATATGAAAAATTGTATCAAGAATATGAAAGACTGCATGATTACTTTGGACGAGGAGAAAATGATGTGATGAAAAGGTTAAAGGATATTAAACAACAATATGAATAATTGAATTAAAAGATAAAATAAACCTCATTTCAAAAGGAGAGTTTTCTAATGATAGAAGATTTGCTAAACAGTTCTTTTAAATGTAATTGTGGTAGAGAACACCATATTAATATTAAAGAAATAATCGTAGGTAAAAATATATTAAAAAGTATACCAAAGACTCTTCATGCTTTAACTGATAAAAAGAAAGTATTATTGATCAATGATAATAATACTTATCAGGCAGCTGGTGAAATTGTCAAAAATATATTAAAAGAGGCTGGATTTAAAGTAAACAACCTAATTCTCAAAGGTCAAAAAGTTAAACCTAATCCTACAAATCTTTTTAAAATAATTAGGGAATATACTAAAGATCAATATATCATTGCCTGTGGCTCGGGTTCTATCAATGATCTAACTGGATATGCCAGTTATAAAATGGGAGAACCCTATTCAATAATAGCGACCGCTCCATCTATGGATGGTTATGCTTCTTCAGTTTCTTCTATAACAGCAGAAGGAGTAAAGCAAACCTATAACACAGCTCCTGCTGAAGCAATCTTTGCTGATATTGATGTCTTAAGAAAAGCACCATTTGATTTAATTCTAGCCGGATATGGTGATTTACTAGGCAAGACAACGTCATTATTGGATTGGAAACTGGCTGATATCCTATTTGATGAATATTATTGTGAAAAAGCAGACAGTATTGTCAAAAATGAATTGGAAAATATCATTGAACTGCTCCAAAAAGAGAACATAAGAGCAGCTGAAAATATTGAAACTTTAATTAAAGGATTAATATATTCAGGAATTGCAATGCTTATGGTTGAAAGCTCCCGACCTGCTTCCGGTAGTGAACACCATGTTTCTCATTTTTTAGAAATGTTTAGTGAAAAAGAAAATTTAAATTTACCATACCACGGTATTAAAGTAGGCATCGGAACCTTATTTACTACTTCATTTTATCTTAACTTAAGAGAACTGGACTTTTCCACTTTAAAATTTAGACTGGATAAGAAAAAGAGAGAAGAAGAAATAAAAAGGATATATGGAGATAGAGCACAGCCAATTCTTACTAATCTTGATGAACGCTGGAATAAGGAATATATCCAAAAAGATGAAATACAAGATAACGAAGATAATATAAAAAATCTAATTGATAATAATATTGAAATAATTAAAAAATCAAGAAATATATTAATAGAAAATAATTTTCTGCAAATGGATAAAACCGAAAATATTTCAAAAAAAATATTAGAAAATGCTCTAAAGTATGGTTTTGAAATTAGGTCAAGATATACTGTGACAACATTTTTAAAGCAGGTGAACAAACTAGATCAATTAGTTGATAACTTACTAAAAAATTACTATTAAAACAGTTTAAATATTTAAAAGAGTAATAAATATTATAATTTTCAGAATAATTTAAATTTTCAAGAAGGATTTTTAGATTTAATCTTTAATGAATATATTAGAACAGATATATTTTTTTAATATATTTGTCTGCACAACCATACAAAAATATATGAATTAATATTTTGAAGGAGGAGCTAAAATGGGAATGACTTCCCGCCAAAGAATAAATACAGCCTTAAACCATAAAGAACCAGACCGGATTCCTGTTGATCTTGGTTCAACTATTGTAACTTCAATCTGTAAAGGAGCCTATATTGACCTTATGAAGGAACTTGACTTTAAGATTGATGAAAATGAAGTGGAAATAATGGATGTAGTACAGCAACTACCTTTTTTAGATGAAAGATTACTAAACTGGGCTGAAGTTGATACAGTACCATTAATGACAAATGGTCCTTCCGATTGGGAATTAGAAATTAAAGAAGAAGGAGATTACTATACTTTTGTTGATCAATGGGGGGCTAAACTATATAGACCTAAAGATGGCTTCTATTATGACTACCGGGAGTTTCCCATAAAAGAATCCTCTCTTAAAGCTCTAGAAGAAATGGATTGGCCCGACCCAAACGATCCCGCACGTATGAAAGGAATCAAGAAAAAGGCAGAAAAATTATATAAAAACACTGATTATGCCATAGTTGGTTCACCAATTTTTGGGGGCGGTATTTTTGAACATCCCGCCCGAGTGAGGGGCATGGAAGAATTTTTAATGTCAACCGTTAATAATAAGAAGTTTGCAGAGGCCATCATGGAAAAGTTTACCCAATTATATATACAAGCCACTGAAAACTTTTTATCAGAAGTAGGAGAATATATAGATGTATTTGCCTACTGGGATGATGTTGGGATGCAAAATGGACCAATGATTCGCCCTAGTTTTTATCAAGAATATATTAAACCCCGCCAAAAAAGGCTTTTTGATGTAGTTCGAAAAATGAGTGATGCAAAAATATTTCTTCATACCTGTGGCGCTAGTTCTCAATTCATACCTGATTTTATTGATATTGGAGTAGATATATTAAATCCTATTCAGGTATCAGCCAAAGGAATGGATCCTAAAATATTAAAAAAAGAATATGGAAAGGATTTAACCTTTTGGGGAGGGGCTGTTGATACTCAAAACATTCTTCCTTTTGGCAATAAAAAAGATGTGAGAGAAGAAGTCAAAAGCAGGATTGAAGAGTTAGCTAAAGATGGAGGCTTTGTATTTGCAGCTGTACATAATATACAGAATATGGTACCACCCGCCAATATAATTGAAATGTTTGAAACCCTAAAACAGAATTGGGAATATTAATATTTTGTATTTGCAAATTATTTTTACCATATTTGTCTATACAAACATACATTAGATTTAAATTTTTTAGCGTATATAGTAACTGATAAAGATCAAGTTAAAGATACTATAACTTTTAGCTTAACCATAAAGGGGGTGTAGGTTGACTTACTAATCATTAATTGAATGTTGTTAGGAAACTTTTAATAAAAAAAGGGAGGTTTATTAAATGTTTAAAAAGGTAAGTATTATCTTGTTAGCTGTTTCTCTATTAATTGGTCTCATGGCTTTTCCGGCTATGGCACAGGATGAATCTGATGACCCGGTTGAAATATATTTCTTCCCCGGTGGTTCTCCTGGTGGTACATTTGCAACTGTTGTGTATAATGGTGCTCAAAAAGCAGAAGAAATATTAGGTGACAGAGTTAATGTACACTACAGGTGGTCAGAATGGAGCGCACAGAAAATGGTTTCTCAGTTCCAACAAGCTGTTGCTGCTAACCCAGATGGCATAGCTATTATGGGACACCCTGGCGATGAAGCTTATAGACCATTTGTAGAAGAAGCAAGAGAACAAGGTATAATTGTCACCAGTCAAAATACTACATTAACTGAATTAGAATCAAAGTATAAAGGAGAAGGTTTTGGATACGTAGGTCAGGAACTTTATCCTTCCGGTCAAACTTTAGGTGAAGGCTGTGTTTCCAGATTTGGACTTGGTGAAGGTGACAAAGCCTTAGTTTGGGGACTTAAATCAAAACCAGCTCGTGGAGAAAGAACTAAAGGTGTAATTGACGCTCTTGAAAAGGCAGGTCTAGAGGTAGACTATATGGAAATTTCCGCGGAAGTTAATAAAGATGCTTCTAATGGTATTCCTGTAATAGTTGGTTACCTGCAGTCTAATCCTGACTGTGACTTAATTGTTACTGACCATGGTAATTTAACCTCATCTCTACAAACATATATAGAATCAGCTGGCTTAGGACCTGATGATATTATTGGAGCAGGCTTTGATTTATCTGCTGCAACTGCAGAAGGAATTGAAAAAGGGTATATTGACTTAGTATTAGACCAACAACCCTTCTTACAAGGATTCCTACCCATTTATCAAATTTACCTTACAGAAAAATGGGGATTCTCAGGTTTACACATCGATACAGGTGCTGGTTTAATACATGAAGGTAACATTGACATGATTGCTCCATTAGCAGAAGAAGGTATTAGATAAAATAATCATATAGAAGACTTATATGTGATGGGGCCTTTTTAGGCCCTGTCACTTAATATAACTAGGTAATTCAATTAATAAATACACCTACTTATTAGGAGGTTATTAACTATGAGTTTGGTTAGTATGAAAAACATACATAAACATTATGGTGGTGTAACAGCCCTTAGAGATATTAATTTTGAAGTTGGCTCCAATGAAGTAGTGGGAGTTATGGGTGATAATGGGGCAGGCAAATCAACTTTAATCAAAATTATCACGGGCTTACATCCCTTTGACAAAGGTGAGATGTATATAAAAGATCAAAAGATAAATCCCAGAAAATACTCTGTTAAAAAAGCCCATGAAATTGGTATTGAAACAGTTTATCAGGAACAGGCCTTAGCTGAAAAGCAGTCTCTCTGGCGTAATATCTTTTTAGGTCGTCAAAAAACAAATAAATTAGGTTTTATTAAAGTAAAAGAAGAAAAAGAAGAAACTAATGAAATAATGCGTGAATTGATGGGTTTTACCGGAATTGGTGCAAATCCTGATTCAAACATAAAAACCCTCTCTGGTGGTGAAAAACAGGGTGTTGCAATCGGTCGGGCTATGCACTTTGATGCTGACCTTGTTATTTTAGATGAACCAACAATGGCTCTTTCATTACAGGAAGTTGAAAAGGTTCTTAACTTTATACGTGATATAAAAAAGAGAGGAAAAGCATGTATTTATATTTCTCATAATGTAGCAAATGTCTATCCTGTATCAGATCGTTTTGTAGTTTTAGACCGGGGCGAAATTGTTGGTAGATATGAAAGAGAAAAAATATCTCTTGAAAATCTAAATAAAGAATTAATCGAACTTACTAAAGTAGAAGGTTAGGTGATATAATGAATTCTGATTCTAAATTACTATCTAAAAAGAATTATGATAAATACAAGACGCAAATAGGACTTATAGGAATATCTGCAATTGTATTAATTTTGTTTATGATAACAAGTCCAAAAGTATTTTTATCACCCCGTATCTATAAATCATTCCTTTCTACCGTTCCTTTTGTAGGGATAATGGCTTTGGGTTTAACTATGATATTAGCTATGGGAGAAATAGATCTTTCTTTTCCTTCTGTAATGGCATTATCAGGTTTTGTATTTGCAATTACTTTAAAATCAACTGGAAGTATATTTATTGCACTTATCGCATGTATTTCTACTGGAGCGGTGGTGGGCCTTTTTAATGGTCTATTGGTAACTAAAATTGGAATACCCTCAATTATTGTTACAATTGGTATGCAGTTTTTTATTAGAGGTTTTTCTAACATCTTATCACAGGGTAGGGCATATCCTATGGCCTTAAGTGACAGTTTCTTTTATAAGATATTTGCAGGTGATATACTTGGACTTCCTTCCCAATCATACTGGTTGATTGGATTAGGAATTTTTCTATGGTTTATCTTATTTAGACATAAATTTGGAGAACATATTTTATTTACTGGTGATAATGAAGATGCAACAAAAATGATGGGTATTAATGTTGATAAAGTTAAAATAGCTACCTTTGTTTTAATGGCTGTTTTGGCTTCCTTTGCTGGTGTTCTAGATATTTTTAGAATGAGAACCTGGTGGCCTACCATGGGAGAAGGATATCTAATGATGGTTGTTGCAACTGTATTTGTAGGTGGTACTTCTATGCATGGAGGAGATGCAACTATTTTTGGAACTCTAATCGGTGCATTTTTAATTGGTTCCTTGGAAGCTGGAATTGTAGCGGCAGGACTGTCAGGCTTTTGGACTCGTTTTATATATGGACTACTAATTATTACTGCTGTGACTCTCCATACTGTACTAAAAAATCAAAGATAACTGTTAATAAACAGTACTTTTATTTTAAATTATTCTATTTATTTAGATAGCAGTAAATCTCAAGTAAAATGACTTTGAAGGTGATTATATATGGCAAATGAATACTTACCAAAATATATAAAAATCAAAAATGATATTGAAGATATGATAAATGAAGGTAAAATTAAACCAGGTAGTAAATTACCAACTGAAAATGAACTTTCAGAAAAGTATGGAGTGAGTAGGCATACAGTACGTAAGGCTTTAAACATATTAAGGCAGGAAGGGCTATTATATAGAAAACAGGGGGTAGGCACTTTCTATAAGAGTAATTCCAATAAAACAACTAAAAATATAGGATTTATTAGTATTAGTCTTCATGCCTATATATTTGCTGATATGTTAAGCTCAGTTGATAAGATTCTTTATGAGAATGGCTATCAAATTTTATTGGGTAATTCAATGGATAACCATGAAAGAGAAAAAGAAATCTTAAAAGAATTCATAAAAAAGAATGTTGATGGTCTGATTATAGAACCGGCTAAAAGTGCCAGGAATTACCCTAACACTTCCTTATTAAAGAGGTTTGTAAACAATAATATTCCCGTAACAATTTTAGATAGTAAATTTAAAGAAGATAACTTTAATAATATAACTGTAGATGATGAACACGGGGGAATCTTAGCAACCGAACATCTATTAGAAATGGGACATGAAAATATTGCCATGATATATAAAGGTTTACACAAGCCAGCCTTAGGTCGTTTTAGAGGCTATAAACAGGCTTTAAAAAATCATAAAATACCTGTTTATAATAACTACGTAAAACAGTACTTAAATTCTGAGTTTGAAGATAGAACTAACTTTAAAAAAGAAATTGAAGAGATTACAAAGGAATTAATTAATGCTGATCCCCAACCAACAGCTATATTTTGCTTTAATGACCAGGTTGCTATTTTTGTTAAAGAAATATTACAAAAGGAAGGTTATGATGTACCAGCCGATATTTCAATTATTGGTTTTGATAATTCAAAACAAGCAAATCTAGAGAATATAACCTCTGTTGCACACCCAAAAGAAAAAGTAGGAGAAAAGGCAGCAAAAATAACCTTAGAAAGAATTAATGATGGTAAATTTGAATACTGTGAAGATGTTATGTTTAAACCCAAGTTAGTAAAGAGAGGTTCTGTAAAAAGAATCCAAAAGCGAGGTGAAAAAATTGGAAAAATTAAATGATTTTGAAGTATGGTTTGTAACCGGCAGCCAGCACTTATATGGAGAGGAAGTACTAAAGGAAGTTAAAGAAGACTCCAAAAAAATTGTTAAGGGATTAAATAATTCAGCCCAAATACCATATAAGATTGTTTTTAAATCAGTTCTTACTAATCCCAATTCAATTAAAGATTTTTTCCAAGCTGCTAATAGTAATGAAAAATGTATTGGAATTGTAACCTGGATGCATACTTTTTCACCAGCCAAAATGTGGATAGCTGGTCTAAAGGCTTTAGATAAGCCATTTGTTCACCTCCACACTCAATATAATAAAGAAATACCCTGGTCAGAAATAGATATGAACTTTATGAATACTAATCAGTCTGCCCATGGTGGTAGAGAATATGGATATATTGTCTCAAGAATGAAAAAAAGAAGAAAGGTTATTGTCGGCTACTGGCAGGATTCGGATGTCTTAGAAGAGTTAGGGAGATGGATCAGGGTTGCAGCTGCCTGGCATGATGCACAGGGAGCAAAAATTGCTCGTTTTGGTGACAATATGAGGAATGTAGCAGTAACAGAAGGAGATAAAGTAGAAGCTGAAATTCGCTTTGGTTATTCTGTGAATGGCTATGGAATAGGTGACCTGGTAGAATATGTAAATAAAATCGATGATAAAAAATTAGAACAAGAGGTAAAATTGTTAAAAGAAAATTATAATATACAACAGACCATCGATGAAGATTTTAATCAGTCTATAAAAACTGCTATCCAGATTGAACTAGGTATGAGAGCATTTTTAGAAGAAGGTAATTTCAAAGGTTTTACTACCACCTTTGAAAATTTACATGGCTTAAAACAATTACCAGGATTGGCAGTGCAAAGACTCATGGCTGATGGATACGGCTTTGGAGCAGAAGGAGACTGGAAGACAGCTGCTTTAGTTAGAGCAATGAAAGTTATGTCCAAAGGATTAGAAGGCGGAACTTCCTTTATGGAACAGTATACATATCATTTAGCAGATGATGACATGAAAGTATTGGGGGCTCATATGTTAGAAGTTTGTGAAACATTAGCGGAAGAGACTCCTTTCTTAGAAGTTCACCCCTTAGGTATTGGAGGAAAAGCTGACCCCGCTCGTCTAATCTTTAATACTCCTGATAAACCTGCTATTAATGCTTCTATTATTGATCTAGGTAACCGATTTAGAATGGTTGTAAATGATGTTCAAGTAGAAACAATTGATGAATCTTTACCTAAGCTGCCTGTAGCACGAGTAGTCTGGAAACCACAGCCAGATTTAAAGACAGCTGTTAAAGCCTGGATATTAAGTGGTGGTGCTCATCATACAGGTTTTAGTCAGGCTATTAATGCTAAGTATATGGAAGATTTTGCTGATATTGCCGGTATTGAATACATTCATATTGGTGAAAATACAAATATTAGTGAATTAAAGGATAAAATAAAATATAATGAAGTATATTATAAGCTTGAAAAAGAATAATATTTATAATGGATAATACTATTTTTATTGGGAGGAAAATATAATGAAACATAGAGATCGTGTACTAATGGCCTTAGATCATAAAAAACCAGATAGACCCCCTATGCAGATCAGTTTTACACCAGAATTTGCTGCCAGGTTAAGAAAAAATATTGATATAGATAATAACAAAAAATACCATAACCCCCATGGAGGAGGTAATGATTATCTTTTAGAACGTTATATAAAGGAAGACATGCTGCTTACTTCTGTGGGTTGGGCTAATTCTTATTACCAAGAAGAAGGCTCTTATACTGATGAATGGGGAATTGGTTGGAAATCTGTAAAATATGATACTAAGTATGGTAAAGGCCGTTATACGGAAATAGTTGGACATCCTCTAGCAGATGAAGAAAAGTTAGATAGTTATCAACCACCAGATCCTAATAGGTCCGAATTATATGAAGAATCCGAAAGAGTATTAGATTTATATCAGGATGAATATTTCATTGCGGGAGTTACTGTTACCACAGTTTTTGAATGTGCCTGGGCTTTAAGAGGCTTAGAAAGATTAATGATGGACTTTATTGAAAAGCCTGATTTGGCGGAAGAAATCTTAAATATACCTTATAAATACCATTTAACTGCAGCTAAGAAGTTAGCAGAAATGGGCGTCGATATGATCTGGATAGGAGATGACATGGGTGCGCAAAATTCAATGCTGATTTCTCCTGAACTTTGGCGTAAGTTTTTTAAACCCAAAATGGCTAACTTTATCTCTGAATTAAAGGAAATTAATCCCGATATAAAGGTTGCCTACCATTCTGATGGTGTTATATATCCTATTATTCCTGATTTAATTGAAATAGGTCTGGATGTTTTAAATCCTGTGCAACCTCAGGCAATGGACCCTGTATATCTAAAAAAGGAATATGGAAATAAACTTTCTTTTTGGGGTACAGTAGATGAACAGCATACCTTACCATTTGGCTCTCAGTCAGAAGTAAAAAACGAAATAGAAGAAAGAATAGAAAAGGTGGGTTATAACGGAGGTCTAATTATTGGACCTACCCACCATGTGCAGTTAGATACCCCAATGGAAAACTTTTGGACCATGGTCAACACTATTAGAAGTTCTGACTAAAAGAATAGGTTTTAAAAAGTAAATACATCGGATGGGAGGAACTATTATGGCAGTAGATTATCTCTCAATAATGCCTAAAATAATTCCTTTACTGGTTTTACTAATCTTAGGATATATTTTTCAACGAACAAAATTTCTATCTAAAAACACTATTTTAGAAGTTAAAAACTTTATCTTAAATATCACGCTACCGGCTTTACTATTTATTGCTTTTTTAGATATTGATTTTAAGAAAGAATACATATTAGTTATCTTTATTGTTATTGTTATTAATCTCTTAATGTTATACCTCGGCAAAATTATTACCCCATTTTTAAAAAAAGAAGATCCCTATCTTAAACTGTTATTTACCGGCTTTGAAATGGGTATGTTAGGTATTCCTTTATTTACAGCAATTTATGGAATAGAAAATGTTAAATTTATAGGAATTATAGATATTGGCCACGAAATATTTATCTGGTTTATTTTAGTAGGAATCTTATTTAAATTAAAACAATCTAAAAAAGGTTCTAATTTTAAAAATCTATTTAAATCATTTATTACTTCACCTGTAATTATTGCAATCTTAATTGGCATTATATTAAATATTGTTGGATTTGCTAATATTAAGAACACAAATTTGGTAGCCAACTCTATAATGGAAAGTATAAAACTAATTGCCAGTTTAACTGTTCCTTTAATTTTAATTATAATTGGTTATGAAATAGAATTTAAGTCAGAAAACATAGTTTTGCCTATAAAAATTATTGCAATAAGAATGGTGATTTTGATACCACTTGCCTTAATTATTAATTATTTTATTTTTTCAAACTTATTAAATTTAACAAGTATGTATAATATAGCTTTAATTACAATGTTAGTCATGCCGCCTCCTTTTATAATTCCCTTATTTATAAAAGAAGAGGATTTAACTTCTCGTAAATATATATTTAATACTTTATCAATAAGTACTATTATTTCTCTTACAATCTTTATTATAACAACTTTTATTTATATAAATTAAAAGAAATTGAACCTTAATAATTTAAATGTTTTATATATGATTCCTGTGATATTAACTATTACAGGAATTTTTTATTTAATTTGCAATAATATTATGGTTATAATTAATCAAAAAAAATTAATCTTTTTAAAGGACTTTTAAAAACTTTCTAAAATAATATAATTATAAAATAAAAGATAGGGTGATCTAAATGGAAATAAAAAATACAAAATCCCTCAAAAAATATAACAAAAAAGCAGTTTTAAGTGAAATAGTTAACCGTCAACCGATTTCAAGGTCTGATTTAAGTAATTATTTGGATGTCTCTCATACTACAATCTCCAATCTGATTACTGAACTAAAAAAACAAAATTTAATTATTGAAAAACGCAGTAAATCCACTGGTGGTAGACCACCTAAATTACTCAGTTTTAATGGAAAAAACAAATATACATTATCTATAATATTTAAAGAAAGAATAATTTTAATCGGATTCTTTAATTTAAATAAAAAGCTGTTAGATAAAAATATCATAAAAGTAAAAAAGAATTCATTTAAGGATGTTTTAAATAGTATAGATAAAATGGCTAATAAATTTTTTAAACAATTTGATATTGATAAAAAAACCTTATTTGGAATTGGTATTTCAATTCCTAATAATTATAAAAAAAATAATGACAAAATAATAAATAATAGTATTGAATATCTTCCTGATCTTGATATTGAAAAAAGATTAAAGAATGTATTTGATTATACCAATATCTATATCGAAAACTATGCAAATATCGAAGCATTTTACGAATGGAATCATCGATTTTTAAGGAAATATAAAAATCTTTTATATATAAAAGCAGAAGATAGTATTGATAGTGGTATAATTTTAAATAATGAACTATATAAGGGTAGTTTTAGTAAGGCAGGCAATATAGCACATTTCATAGTAAATCCTAATGGTAAAAAATGTTCATGTGGTAAAAAAGGATGTTTAATAACAACTTCCTCAATAAAAGCAATTGAAGATGAATTCAATGAAGCTCTTTGGAAGGGAGCAGATACTAAAATACAAGATCTGTTTGCATCTCCCTATGATTATAAAAAAATTATCAAGGCTTACTCAAAAGATGACCCTTTAAGCAAAAAGATTATCAATGAATCTTTAAATAGTTTTTCTTTCATTCTTACTAATATTATTAAATTCATAGATCCTGAACTTATAATATTAGCTGGGTTATTTGACGAATTTAATAAAAATATAATTAATGAATTTAATAAGAAAACGCAAGAAAAATTATCTTTTAGTAAGGATTCTATCCCAAAGATTATAAAAAGAAGTAAAGAAAATAATTATCAGTTAAAAGCAATAAATTCCTATGTTTTCCATCAATTAAAAACAAACTTGTTATAAAAATACCTATTAGGCTATTTGTTCGGTAATTAAAAATTTAAACATATAATTTTTTAAGTTTACTTCTTCAATTGTAACTAAAACTCTGTTATAATTAACAAAGAATAAAATAATATATCATAAAAAGGTGGTCTAAAATGAATTTTGATAATGACAATATTCTTGATTTCAATGAATTTAGAAATCAGAAGGAATTTGAAGAAAATCCAGAAGAAATTGTTAATGAATTTTTTGACTTAGATATGGAATTTGGATTTAAGGAAGATGATCTCTGCCCCTGTGGTAGTGGTAAAAAGTATAAAAACTGCTGTGCTAATATTATTCCAGAACAACCGGAAGAATATTACTATATGCAATTAAGTAATCAACTAAAAAAAGAAGAAATCTTTGAATCACCAAAAAAATTACAAAAAACCTTTGAACTTGTCCAAAAAGCAGTCCAAGAACACCCCGTTAATCCTGTATTTACTGAAATGGCAGGTAATATAGCAGCCGAATTAGGTGAAAGAAAACAAGCCATAGATTATCTAATGAGAAGTTATAGAATCTTACAGGAAAATTTAACCTTAGATAATTTATTATATATTACCAATGTGTTAGCTGATTTAGGTGCTTTTGAACAAGTAGAAGAGATTGGTGAAAACCTCAAAGATAACTACAGTAACCATTCTTTTTATCTACTCCTAGCCGAAGCCAAATTCATTTTAGGTAAAAAAGAAGCAGGCTATAAAAACCTACTTAAAGCTTATGAGAGTTCAGATAATAATATTTATGTATTAAATTCGGTAATCAAGATTCTGGTTAGTAATAGCTATTATAATAAGGCTTTAAAGTTGTTAAAGGAAAACTACCACCGATTACAGAAGATAGATCCTTCCAAAACAGAAGAAGAAGATGTTATAATCTTAATTGAAAATTCCTTAAAAGATCTATTTAATATAAGATTTCATGGAGAAACTATGACAGATACCTATCTGAAGTATCTAGATAAATTAATAAATATCTTTGAAAATATTCCTATGGATAGAAAAATAAATAAAAAAGAAATAAATAATATAAAAAAAATATTATCAAATAATGAGTCCTTGCCACTATTTATAGTCAAGTTATTTTATATCTTTGAAAACTATCAGTGGTTATCAAACAATCGTGATATTATATTTAAAAAAGCTAATAAAAGGGAACAGAACATGATTAATAATTTAATGATAAATGCAGACTTTTCAGCTGGCAATTATGAAAATGTATTAGAATATAAAGACTATTTATATAATAAAAAATTTATAAAATCTTATGATAGCGAAACTATTTTCTCTGTCTGGGGAAACTACCTATTAAGTCTTTACCACCTGCAAAAAGATAGAAAAATAATTGAGTTTTTAAAGTTTATAGATAAAAATATACCTGATGAAACTCTTTTAATAATACATAATCTATTATCAAATATAGATGATATAACAGCAATAAAAGTATTGCAATATGTTAAAAAAGTGGACAATAACTGGGGTTTTAATATATTAGATTCCTATGAAATTGTTGATATACAATTAACTCGTTTATTTTATAACCTACAGTTAATAGATAATCCCTTATTTTGTAAAGAAGAAAATAGATTAGCAAAAAAATTATTAAAAGAATACGAAAAGTATAATTCTGACAACTTTATATATCACTATGCAAAGTGGCTACTAAACAAAAGTGAGGGAAAAGAGTATAAACTACCGTTAGATGACATAGTAAATAAACCAATTAAGAAAAATTTAGCTGTTCCTTTAAGGTATAGTGTAGCCTTAAAAATATTAGGTCCAGATTATGTACTTAATAATTCTTTTTTAAGAAAGAATATTAAGCAGGATTATCTGGAATATCTTGATACTATAGCAAAAATTAAAAAAGGTGAAATTAAAGATTTAAGTCAGGTTTTTGATCAATATCCTGAACGATCAGAAGAATTATTTGCTACTTTACAAGCTATCCTTACAGAAAAAGAAATGGATAAATTATTATCTAATTATTAAATAAAGGGGGATTTATATGTTTGAAGATATGTTTAATAAAAATGATAAGGATATTAATTTTTTAGCAGAAAGAAAGTATGCAGAAAGAGAAATTGATATCAAAGAAAACTTTCGTTCTAAAGAAATAAGTAAAAAATCAGGTTATAAAATAGAGCGCAATGAAGCCTGTCCCTGTGGAAGTGGTAAAAAGTACAAAAAATGCTGTGCTAAAGTAAATCCTAGTATGTCCAAAGAATATTATTTGGATAAAATATCCGATTATATGGACAAAAAACATGGTAGGTCTTTAAATCAAATGACTGAAGGCTTTTATCAACTTTTAAAAGAAGCTGACGAGGACTATCCTGTAGAACCTCTCTTTTCTAATTTAGCTGGTTATGCTGCAGCTGCTTTAGAAAAGCCCAGTGAAAGTCTTGCTTATCTACTAAAATACCACCGGATTGTAAAAGATGATATCTCTGATGTAGTGGCCTTTTTAATATCGAATCTTTTAATTGAATTAGAAAAATTTCAAGAAGCGGAGGAAAAAATAGAAGAATTTGTAACATATAAAAATTCATCGGTTTTATATATGAAATTAGCTGAAGTTAAATTGGCACTTAATAAACCTAAAGAAGGTATTAAAAATTTAGAAAAAGGCTATAAAAAATCCAACAATAATATCTATTTGCTAAATAGTATGATTGGAATTCTAAAAGAATATAGAAATTATAATAAAGCATATGAACTCTTAGCAGATGAATTTTACCGTTTTAATCTTTTAGATGTCGATGAAAGTGAAAATCAGGCTGAAATGGCCCAAAAAATGGTGAATGATCTTTATTCAATAAAAGAAAGGATTTCTACAAAAAAGTATAAAGAATATCTAAAAGAGGTTGAAAAAGTTTTTGATATAATAGATGTTGATCAAAAACTAACCGAAAAACAAATTGAACAATTTAAAGAGTGCATAGAAGTGGAAGTTGACCTCGGCTATTATTTGGAAAGATTATGTTTTTATAATAATGAATATAAATTTCTTTCCACCAATGACCAGATAATATTAAATAATACTGAAAAAACTGATCTAATAATTGATTCGATAATAACAACCAATTATATTAACGAAAACTTTCAAAAAACTATCTCAAACTTTAAGAAGAGATTTACAAAAGATATAATTAACTCAATAAACTCAGACTATTTTAAAGAATATCTATCTTATTATCTTGACAGCATATATGAATTAAATGATGAAAAAGAGATGAAGGAAGCAATTAAATTTTTAGATTCGGCTCTAGATGAAAATGTATTGGACATGATAAGGGAATCATTAACTAAATTAGATGTTGCCAGGGAAATTGGTATTTTAGAGTTTATAAAAGATATTAATCAAGAAAATAATTTGGTTAACAACCAAAAAATAATTGATGTCCAGTTAACACTATTGCTTGATACCTTTATGGAAAATGGTAAACCTCGTGTCAATGAAGAACGTCAAGAAAATATAAAAAAACTTTTAGAAGAATTTCAAAACTACAATACTAATACCTTTGCCTACCATTATGCTAATTGGTTTCTGGCCAAAGCAAAAGAAGAAGAGCCAGATAAAGATATAGAGGAAATAGTAGAGTATCCAGCCGGCAGTGGTGAATCAAGATACATAAAGCATCTTGCGATTATTAGGTTTGTTGATCCCAATATTATTCTCAATAACGCTCCTGAAACAATAAAAAAAATTAATAAAGAAGACTTTTCATTTTTAGAAATGCTGGCTAAATTTAAAAATGGCGATCTTAAAAATATTAATCAAGCAGAGGAGAACTATCCTTATCCCTTTGAAATAATTACTAAATCACTACTTTTAATAATGGAGCAACCAGAAGTTATTGATTTAGTTAAAAACTCTCTTACAATGGATACACTCCATAAATTTATAGATGCAGAATAGAAAACCTAAACAGGGCTGGTTTATTCCAGTCCTGTTTGCTTTTTATAGAGAAATGACCGCTAATCATTGATATTATAGCTATTAATAGATATAATAATATAAAGGATTTTAAAAATTAAAAGAGGAGAACGATATCATGGCCCAAAACCCATATATGCAGGTGAAGGATATCTTATCTGAAGCCATTCAACTAAAAAAGAAACAAAAATATAATGAAGCTAAAACTTTATTAAGAGATACTTTAGATAAATATCCTGATAATAGATATATTAAAGCAAGTTTAGCTGATACTTTAAGTAGAACAGGTGAACTTGAAGAATCATTACAATTAGCAGATGAAGTGCTTAACCAAAAACCTGGTGATTCTCGGGCCTTAATTGTTAAGGGCAATGTCAACTTCTATAAAAGGAACTATGAAAAAGCTCTGGAGTTCTTTGAACAGGCCAGAGAAAATAATGAAAGTAATTATCTCATATCTCGGATTATAAGAACATATATTAGATTAAAAGAATATGAAAATGCTTTAAATATCTGTCAGAAAAAATTAGATGAAGAACCAGACAATACATCCTTTCAAAAATTAATGGGTAGTATCTATGAAAAGATGGGAGAAACTGAGATGGCGGCCCAATATTATGATAAATATTTAGATGAAAATCCGGAAGATGAATTTGCCTATAAGGAAAAACTCAAATTAAAAATGAAAGATAAAGATCCTAAAAAAGCTGTAAAAGAATTAAAAACATTATTAAAAGTCGGTAGTAGATCAGATAATGTATTTTTACACCATCTATTAGCTGAAAAATTAGAAAAGTTAGATAGATATGAAGAAGCCTTTGCAGAATATGAAAAGTCTTTAGAAATAGAACCAGGTAATGACTTTGCAATTAAACAGGCTGGTTTCAGCTTATATAAAATGGAGGACTATGAAAAAGCCTTAGATTACTTAAAAGAAGCTTTTCGCAATGACCCTTCTGATTACTATATAAAAGCTACTTTAGTTAGTATTTTTAAAAAGACTAATAAATTACAGGAAGGTATCGACTTTTTTAAAGAAATTATAAATAATAATCAGGGTTTTAACAAACTCTGGGGTACTGTTAAAAAATTGAGTAAAGAGTTGGGTGATACAAAAGATGAAGATTAAAGATCTAGTTGAAGTTAAAGAGGTAAGAACCGTTGTCCAAATGGCCGATATAAAGGATCCAAAGCTTAGAGACTTCTTAACAGAAAGTTTTGTAATAACCGATGAAGTTGAAAAAGTAATGCTTTCTTTTTTCAATGATTTACTAAACAACAATGGTAAAGGATACTTTCTAGAAGGTAACTTTGGTTCCGGTAAATCACACCTTTTAAGTGTATTAAGCCTGCTTTTGGACTACGAAAAGTCCTGGCAGCATATCTTAAGCCAAAAGGACCGGTCTGATAGACTTGATGATTTCTATCAGAATATAAAAGAAAATAACTACATAACCATTAATCTTTCTCTTGTAGAACATAGTAATAAAGAGTACTTAGAAGATATTGTTATGGATGAAATTACTAAATTTATTAACCAAGATAAAAGTTTGAATGATTTTAACTTAAAGGGCGAACAAGAATTTATTGATAAAATATCAAAAATCATTAAAGATGAACATCAAAATAAATTAAAAAGTTTTTTAAGAGAAAATAATTTAGATGAAGCTGAACTTTTTACTTCCGGTAACATCTACTTAATTGAAAAATTACTGAATAGACTGAATCTACCTTATCGATTCAGCTATAACCGTCAACAGATCTTTGATCAAATTGCTGATATATTAGATAAAGATAAGTATGATGGCTTAGTAATCTTAATTGATGAGTTGTCTGAATTTTTAAGATCTAAACCAGATGGCCGTCGCTTTAATGAAGATATAAGATTCTTACAGTTCTTAGGTGAATTTGCTAACCGCAAACCAGCCTGGGTTTTAGCTACTCTCCAGGAAGAAATCGAAAAAACTGGTGAAACAACCCCGGAAGCCTTTAATAAAATTAAAGATCGTTATCCCACTCGTTTTTACTTAACCGGTCAACATATTAAAGAACTCATCCATAAAAGGCTGATTGAAGTTAAAGAAGATAAAATAGAAGAGGTTAAAGATATTTATCAAGATTATAAAAACTCCTTTCCAGAGATAAACTTTAGTGAAGAGGACTTTCTTAAAGTATATCCTGTCCATCCTAATGCAATTAATTTATTAGATAATTTAAAACCACTTTTTTCTCAACATAGAGGGATTATTGACTTTATTCATTATCGTTTAAAAGGTGATCAAAGCAGAAATATTGAAGGGATGATGGATTCTAAAGCCACTCAACTTTTAACACCTGACAAAATATTTGATCATTTTGTAGGCAGAATCAGAGAAATGATGGAGACTAATCCTTTTTATACTAAAGTATATAAATACTATAAACAAGAACTAGATACTCTGTTAGATTCAGATGAAAAGGAAATTGGCTTGAAACTTATTAAACTGTTAATCTTGTTTGCCATTTCACCCATCAATAAAAGATATAATGTTAAAGAAATCTCTAACATGTTATTTATTAAGATAACTGACTTAGAACCAGCTGTAAACTATGAATATATTGAAGATATTTTAAATAGACTTTACCAACACGGAGCTTACCTTGTTAAAAAAGCTAGTGATAATAAAAAAGATAACCAGTATTTTATTGATTTAGAAGCAGATGTTAATTTAATTATCAAAAGAAGAACGGAATACATTAAATCAAATTTGTTTGATAATGACAAAAGAATCTTTACTAAACTTGGTCAACATGTACAGGAAAAGTTTTTACCCTTAAATAACTTGTTCCAAAATTCGCGCCAAAAAAGAACTATTACCTGGCAAAATACAGAACGTAATGGTTTTCTATACTTTTTACCAGTCAAGGAAATCTCAATAGATAATATTAAAAAGACAGCAAAACGTTTAACTTCAGATGAAGAAGACTTTATGTTAATAATTAACTATGCTTTAGATGTAAAAGAAGATAAAAAATACTTAAATGATGTCTTATTACCTGAATTATCAGATCAAGAGAAAAAGGCCTTTATCTTCTGGTTCCCTGATGAACTATCAGATAAAGAATTTTTACAAGATGCCCTTGCAAAAATTATCTTAAAAGAAAAATATGAAAAAGATAGTTCAGATACGGGTAAAAAAATAAAGGCTCAATTAAGGAATTTAATAAAAGAAGAAAAGGATAGGATTAGTAAGATCTTCCGTGATGCCTATTTCAATGGCAAAGTAATTAATGGCTTTAAAGAAAAATTACTAGAACTTGATAATATAGGCTTTTTACCCTTTCAAAGATTTTTAGATAAAATGGTCTCTAATCTTTTAGAAAATCGCTATCCCGACCACAAAAAGATATCTCCCTATAAGTCATATTTAACCACAGAACGCCTAGATGAAGTATTAGACCAATTTATTAACAAGGGAGATGTAGATGACTTAAAAGAAATAAGCGGCCGTGTATTAAGTGTTATAGACTCTTTTATGAAACCAATGGATCTTATTAAAAAGAGAAAAAACGGGGTTAGACTGACCATTGATCCTGGTAAAAATGGCTTAATTAAAAGAGTTTTCCATTTATTAGAAGAAGAAAAAACTCCGCTGCAGGAAATATATTGGAAATTAAGAAAAGGCAGCTATGGTCTAACAAAGACTCAATTTAGGTTACTAATCTATTCTTTACTTTATTCTGGCTATTTAACTGCTTATAGTTCTAACAAAAAAATCAGTCTTAACAATTTAAATGCTCGTAATTTTAACCGGATAAAATACATTGGTTATGGGGAATTAATTGAAGAAGAATTTCAAGTTATCTTAAGTAACTGTTCCTTACTACCACCTCGTTTTCGTAAAAAACACTTTTCTTTACCCTTACAACAGGATATCTGGGACCATTTAATAGATAAGAAAAAAGAACTAAAAACTGATATTGATAATATGAAGTACCAAATTGAAAGACTTAAAAATGACAGTAATTTTGAAAACTTCAACTTAGAACAAATCAATAATTATTTAAATAAAATTGATGATCTATTATCTGAAATAATGGTTAGCTATTCTTCAGAAGAAGGTTTAGAAAGATTTGCTTCTAAATATCGAAATATGCCTAATATAGAAAAGTACTTAGAAAAAACAGAGCAGGTTAAAAACTTTTTAAATAATAATCTAGCTGATTATCGAAACATGGCAAACTATCTCAACCATGAAAAATTAATTATTCCTAAAAAAGATAAGTATAATAAATTAAGAAACTTTAAAAACAATCTCCTTTCTTCTTTAAATGATAGTTCTGTAATCTATGATGAAGGTTTTTTTAAAGAATTAAAAAATAAATTTTCCGAATTTAAACAAGAATATATAGATATATATCAAAAAGAACATAATCAGCAAAAAGGACCAGATCGGTTTAAACCAATTGAAAATATTAAAGAGAATAAAGGTTATAAATTATTAGCATCTCTTGCTAATATAGAACTTATCTCGGTAAAAGATGATCTGGTTAAAGTCAAAAGAAAAATTGCGCAAGGATTAAGTAAAAGATGTACTAGAAATAATTATACTCATCTGCAGGATATACCAGTTTGTGAATGTGGCTTTCAACTAGGTGATAAAATTGATTTACCATCTAAAAAAGAAGTACAAAAGATCATTGATAAGGGAGTAAACGAATATATTGATAAATTAAAGACACCTGAATATAAAGAAAAGATTGAAGTTTACTTAGATAATATGGAAGCAGCAGGTAATAAACGCTTTGCTCGCCCAATTAGAAACCTAATCAATGTGAAATTAGATAAAGATATTTATGAAAATTTAGATAATATTTTAAACCGGAATGTAATAAAAAGAATTAATACTGCTTTATCTGGAGATGTTTCACTGGTTGAAAGAGATCTAGATGAACTATATGAAAATTTAATAAATAGAAGTTTTTCTCCTACCCAAATCAAAGAAATATTTAAAGATTGGTTAGAAGGTAGTGCTGGTGTAAATGATAAAACCTATATAAAAGTCAAAGGCCATCTTGAACAAAATTTACAAGAAACTGATACTAGTGACAAAGAGGAAATATTAAGAAGTTATATAAACCAAAATTATCCTGAACTAAATCTCCTTATTCAAGATACTGACATTAATGTATTCATAAAACTATTTGCAGTTGTTGCCTGGAGAGAAATATATAAAATAGATAATTCCTTAAATAATTTAATAACAGAGATTATTCCAGAAAACAGTACGATTTTAATGGAAGAACTAAAAAGACATACTGATATTGAAAACTCATTAAATGAAATGTTTGAAAACCTATATACTGAACCAGGTAATATTGAAGCTAAAGAAGAAATCACAAAAAAAATAGATGAGCTGGATTTAACTAATCCCATCATGGATATAATATCACCTGCCAATATTGAAGAAGTTATCAATGCTATAAAAGCAGAGAAAATATCAAAAAAATTAATCACAAAAGTTTTAATTCAATTTATAAATATCATAGAAAATATTCACCTTGATTATAAAGAAAAAGAAAAATTAAAAACAAAAACTGAACAAATAAAAGAACAAATAGAAAAAAGCCCTTTATCTAAATTCAAAATTAATACTTTGGAAATTATAACTAATTATCTTTATCTAGAAAAAAGCTTTAGTTTTTTAGATTCCAAAGAAAATATAAATGATATTAAAGGTTGGAAAAATGTCTATGTCAACCATCTAGCTGATCTAGAATATAATTACTTCAAATTAGATAAACTATCAAATCAGATTAATATACAAGATAGAATTCCTAAATCCATTAAATATAAAAAGGTAAAACAAACAATTAATAATTATCAAAAGTTATTTACCAATTTCCATGATAGTAGAGATATTATAGGAGATGACTATGAAAGATTCATGGGAAACAATTTGATTTATCTTTTAAAAGATAAATATCCTAATTTAATAAAAAAGATGAATGTAAATAAAGGCTACTGCCTACTATTAGATGGAATGAGATGGGATCTCTGGAAAATAATAAAAAAACAAATAATAGATGAATTAGCTCTTAGAATAATCGAAGAGAACTCTCTATTTGCTCTTAATCCCACAAATACAGAAACTCAGTTAGAGGCCTTAAATAAAGCAGGTTTAGATATTAATATTTTACAACAAAAAGAAGTTTTAAATAAATTAGACTCTCTTAATAATAATCAAAACAATTGTAATGAAATAATTAAATTCTCTTATATAGATAATAAAGTTCATAGTTTTAAGGAAGATTATATAAGTTTTATAGAAGAAATACAGTTTCAAACCAGAAATCGATTAATACCATTTTTAGATAAGATTGCTTCAGGAACAGGTATTTTAATCTTTTCAGACCATGGTTATAAAATTAACCATAATTTTAATAAGTCTGATAAGTATGAAGAACCCCGTTATTTACATGGTGGTAAATCCTTCCATGAAATTATTGTACCCTGGGCTTTTATCTATAAACCATAAATAATTAAAAGGAATAATATTTTTAAAGAAGGTGATTATAATACAATCATTAAAAGAACATGAACAGGAATTAATTAAAAATTTAACCACAGATGGCTGGAAAGCAAAAGCTAAAGAGTTGGAATACAAGGATGAACTATACTGTGTTAGGGCTAAAAAGAAATCTTTTTTCATCTTTAATAGAGTCCATATTTATGTCTTAATCAAAGAAGTAACAGACGATAATATTGAAGAACTTGTTGATCTTATCAAAGATAATTTCTTTAATTACCATGCCATCTGGTTAGCAGCAGATTATTTTTCCGAAAAAGTAAAAGATTTTGCCCAAGAAACTCAACAAATTGGACTACTAAACATTGATGTTAAATAAATAAAAAGGAATGGTATCCATGATATTACATAAAGAAAGACAGTTAATAACTGAATATGGATTGAAATTACTTGATAAAGATCTAACTAAAGCAACTGGCGGTAATTTAAGTATCTATAATAGAAAAGAAGGATTAATTGCTATTTCACCTTCTGGTATTGATTATAAAGAAATATCTTTAAAAGATATTGTAATCGTAAATTTAAAAGGAAAAGTTATTGAAGGAAAACATAAACCTTCTTCTGAAATTGTTTTACATCTATTACTTTATCAAAAAAGAAAGGATTTAAACTCAATTATTCATACTCATCCTGTTTATTCCACCACTATTTCATGTCTTAATCAGGAAATTCCCGCTGTCCATTATTTAGTAGCTTATTCGGGCAATAAAGTACCCTGTGCTAAATATGCAACCTTTGGAACGAAAAAATTAGCTAAAAATGTCTATAAGGCTATAGGTGATAAATATAATGCCTGTTTAATGGCTAACCATGGCTTAATTACAGGTGGTTATAATATCAAGGAAGCTTTAGAAATTACAGAAATGATAGAATATATTGCTGAAATATATTACCGTGCTAAAACTATGGGAAAACCCCAATTATTAAATAATAAACAACTGAAACAAGTGTTGAATAAATTTGCTGATTACAATAATTAAAAAGTTATTTCATTTGTCTTTTTATAATAAATAATATATACTAAAAGTAAGGAATATTATCCTTACAAGGAGGTAAGAATTTTGTATAAAGCTAAAGTGACTTCCAAAGGCCAAGTGACAATTCCTAAAAAGTTAAGAAAAAAATTAGGATTAAAATCTGGAGATTATATAAAAATTAAAGAAACTGCACAAGGTTATTATATCGAAAAAGATATCAATGAGGATAAAATTGACCAATATGTAGGTATTCTCAATAAAAGTACAAATACAGATAAAGTAATAAAGGAGTTAAGAGGTAATGACAATAGCAATTGATACGAATATTTTATTTGATATACTTTTACCAGATCCTAAATTTAAAGTTTCTTCTTTAAATTTATTAAAAGATTATTCTAAATCAAATAAACTCATAATTTCCGAAATAGTTTATAGTGAATTAGCATCACAATTTAATGAACAATCTCTATTAGACTCTTTTTTATTAGATGTTAATATATTTATTAAAAATACAGGAAAACAGGGGCTTTGGATTGCCTCTAAAGTTTGGAATGATTATAATAAAAACAGAAATACTAAACTACAATGCAGTAATTGTGGCCATTTTCAAAGTTATTATTGTAATAAATGTAATGAACTTATAAAATCAAGACTACATATTATACCGGATTTTATAATTGGTGGTCATGCTATTGAAAATGGTAATAAATTAATATCCAGAGATAGAGGATTTTATAGAAAATATTTTGTCGAACTTGAGATAATAAATTAAATAAATTAGAATTAGTAATCTCCCTTGTTCAGGGAGTTTTTTTATATTTTATAAAAAATTTGCATTTTTTTATCATATATTGTAATATATTTTATAGATTAATCACATTTTGTGGTATAATATAGTAAATAAAGTAAGATAAGAAAATAATAAATTATTTCTTAAATTTCTAGATTCAGTAAAAATATTTGAAAGTTTTAAGGAGGATAATCATGAAAAAAAGTTATATTATATTAATAATCATTATTTTAGTAGCTGCAGGTGGTTGGTTTTATTATCAAAACCAACAACAAGAAGACATAACTGATTATATAACTATTGAGAAAACAGAACTGGTTGAATCTTTAAGGGCATCCGGTATTGTAAAGCCCCATAAAACAGTCGAAATTAGTTCAACAATTGCTGAAAATGTAGATGTAATAAACTTTACAGAAGGTGATTTAGTTAAAGAAGGTGACTTACTTTTAGAATTTGATGATGATATAGCTCAAGCTGAATATGAACAAGCATTGGCACAAGTTAAAAGTGCAGAAGCTTCTTTAAAGCAAACTGAAGCTCAAATAAAGGAATCAAAAGCACAGATTAGTTTAGCAGAAACAAAATTAGAAAATGCTTCTGATTTAAATGATGAATCATTAAAAGAAGAAATAGAACAGGCTGAATTAGAAATTCAAAACGCAGTAAGCGAATTAGAAAGAAGACAGTACTTATATCAAAATGATGCCATTGAAGAAATAAAAGTTGAACAACAACAGCATAATGTTAATGTTTTGAAATCAAAAAAGAAAGTATTAGAACAAAGATTAGTGGAATTAAGAAATTCTCGTGACAACAGAGTAAAAGAAGCAAAAGAAGAAATAAAAAGATCAGAAGTGGCTTACCAAGCTGCTCAAAAACAATATCAGGTTGCAGAAGGTAATTTAAACTCTGCCAAAGCTTCCTTAAACAGAGCAAAAGTTAATTTAGAAAAATATAATATCAGTTCTCCTATTAATGGAGTAATATTAGACAAAACGGTAGAAGAAGGAGAATATGTACAACCAGGCAGAACATTATTTGAAATTGGTACTAAAGACCTTCAAATTGAAATTAGTCCCGATGAAAAGGAGTTAAACCTACTATCAATCGGTAAAAAGGGTTATGTTTCTCCAGAGGCTTTTCCAAATAGAAAATATGAAGTTGAAATTTTTGAAATAGCTCCTAGTATCGATTCTGACAGAGGAACTATTGAAGTATATCTAAAACCAACTGAAGAAAATGAGGTCTTAATACCAAATATGTCAGTTTCAGTTGAAATAATAAGTGAACGTAAAGAAAATGTTTTATTAGTACCCATCAATTATGTATTAGAAGATAATAGTAGTAGATATGTATATATATTTAACAATGGAACTGCTCAAAGACAAAATATTGAAGTAGATAAAAATTATGACGGTAAGGTTATTGTAACAAAAGGATTACAAGAAGGAGATAAAGTATTAAATCCGACCAATCTTAATGACGGCCAAACTGTAGTGATTGAGGAGTGATTTGAATGTGGTTTGAATTTAAAGTTGCCTGGCGCTTTTTAAAATCAGGTAAAACACAAACAATATTAATACTACTGGGAATTATCATAGGGGTAGCAGTACAGGTCTTTTTAGGATCTTTAATTAGTGGACTACAGAAGGATTTAGTAAATCAAACTGTAGGAAGTTCTCCTCATATTACTGTACTACCGGAAGATCAAAGACCCAGGCCTTTAGTAGTAAATGAAGATAAATATTCCAGAATTGTTACTTTTGCCGGTTCACAAACCGGTATAAATAGGTGGCGAGAAATAGAAGAGTATCTAAATAGTGTTAATGAAATAACTTCGGTCTCCCCCACTATTGATGGTTCAGGTTTTGCAGTAAGAGGCCAAAAGAACTTACCAATTGTTTTAAGAGGAGTAGAAATAAATAAAGCAGATAGTATTTATAATATTGAAGACAATATTATGAATGGACAATCTGAAGTAGGTGGTAATAATATATTAATAGGTTCAGAATTAGCCAATGAATTAGAATTAGAACCAGGCGATACCTTAAAAATAAATACATCAGGTGGTATAACCGATCGCTTCATTATTAGCGGTATATTTGACCTTGGCTCCAAAGAATTAAATTCTAGCTGGATCTTTTTATCAATACGAAGAGCTGCAACACTCTTAAACTTTAGTGATAAAGTTTCTAATATAGAAGTACAAATCCAAGATGTATTTACTTCTAATTCGATTTCAGACCAAATAATGGCCCGGTTTAGTAATATTAATGCCGAAAGCTGGCAGAGAAATAATGAATCTTTACTAACTGCTTTACAAAGTCAGTCTAGTTCTAGTTTAATCATACAGGTTTTTGTAATTATTGCAGTGACACTTGGTATTGCAAGTGTATTAGCTGTATCAGTTGTACAAAAATCTAGACAGATTGGTATTTTAAAAGCAATGGGAACTAAAAGAAAAAGTGTCGGTACCATATTTTTAATCCAGGGAGCAATTTTAGGCTTAACAGGTTCAATTTTAGGTGCACTAACTGGAATTGGTTTAAGTCAAGCCTTTGTTACTTTTACTAGAGGTGATTCAGGAGATGCTTTATTTCCCATAACCATTGAACCTAAGTTTATCTTAATTTCTATAATAATTGCAACTGCTGCTGGTATGATTGCCGCCACAATTCCTGCCCGTAATTCTGCTAAATTAAATCCGATTGAGGTGATCCATAATGCTTAACATGATTGAAACAAAAGACTTAATAAAAGTATATGGTAAAGAAGTGAAAAATGAGGTTTTACACGGTATAAATTTAGAAATTAAAAAGGGTGAGTTCTCATCAATAATTGGTCCTTCTGGTTCTGGTAAGTCTACACTTTTAAATCTACTAGGGGCACTAGATAAGCCAACAGATGGGGAAATATATTTAAATAATAATCAAATTAATAAATTAGATGATGATGAACTGGCTATATTTAGAAATAAAAATATTGGTTTTGTTTTTCAATTTCATCACTTACTACCAGAATTTACTGCCTTAGAAAATGTGATGATTCCCAACTGGATAGACAAGGGCTTGTCAACTAAAAACAAAAAGGATAGAGCAAGGGAACTATTGGATTTAGTTGGATTAAAAGAATTTGAAAACAAACTTGTTACAAAACTTTCAGGTGGACAAAAACAAAGAGTTGCAATTGCTAGATCCTTAATGAATAAACCCCAGATTATATTAGCTGATGAACCAACCGGTAATCTTGATACAGATACCTCAAGTAAAATTTATAATTTACTTAGAGATATTAATGAAGAATTAGAAACAACATTTATAATTGTTACTCATGATAGGCATATTGCTTCTAAAACTGATAGAGTAATTGAAATAGTTGATGGAAATATTGAAAAGGATTATACAAATGATCCTGAACATGAATTTAATAACTTTGAAGAAGTTGCTCCAGAATACTGTTTTTTATGTGGTCAAAATGTAATAAAATAATTAAATCTATTTTTTAAAACCCTTTTTTTAATCTCCCTTATCATTAATATACTTAAATGATAAGGGATTTATTATTTTAATCTTTGTAAATAATTAAAATTAAAGTTGACTATTAATTACAATTAGATACAAAAAAATGGTCACCTCAGCTAATCAATAATTCTATAATTTAGTATATTTAATAATTTTTCTTGTAATTAATTCATAGATTTTTTACAATGAATTTAGAATTAAGTAAATTATATTTGATTTAGTAAAAATTATTGAATTAAATTGAAAGGGGTTTTAATAATGAAAGTTCAATATGATTGTATTTCTTGTATACTTAGACAAGCAATAGAAGCATCTAAAATGGTTACTGATAACGAAAAAATTATTGATGAAATAATTGATGAATATTCAAAAATGATACCTGATATTAGAAACTCTGGTCCAACTCCATTAGTGGTTAGCCAAATTCAAAAAATGATAAAGGAAAAAACAAATATAGAAGACCCTTATCAAAAATTAAAAGAAAAAAATATAAAAATGGCAATGGATATTTATCAAGATTTAACAGACTTAATTAAAAATGATGAAGATCCTTTAAAAAAAGCATTAATTCTCTCTGCTACTGGTAATGTAATAGATGCAGGAATAAGTGTTAAAATAAAGGTTGAAGAAAGCATATTAAATACAATGGAAAAAGGTCTATCAATAGATGATTATCAAAAGTTTACTAAAAAAATGAAGTCCGCTAAACAACTTCTGATTATTGGTGATAATGCAGGAGAAGCAGTTTTAGATAAATTATTGCTTAAAAAATTAAAAGAATATGATGTTGAATTAATCTATGCCGTCAGAGAAGAACCGGTCTTAAATGATATCACCTTAAAAGAAGCAAAGTTAATAGGTCTAAATGATTATGCTAAAATTATATCAAGTGGCTGTACAGCACCTGGGATGTTAATTGAACAAGCTAATGAAGAATTCTTAAATATATATAATAAAGCAGACCTTGTTATAAGTAAAGGTCAGGGTAACTTAGAAGGATTAACTGAAGCAAAACGACCTATCTTTTTCTTATTAAAAGCAAAGTGTGATTTAATTGCTGAATACCTAGATGTGGATTTAAATGATTTAGTCTTTAAATATATTGAATAAATAATATATATTTGTAATCAGAGAGGATGTTATTTAATATTGGACCCTAAAAAAGAAGATTTTATTAAAGAATGGATTTATGAAGGTAATAATGACCTAGGTTTAGCTGAATTTGTTATTAAAAATGATGGTACATACTATGATTTAGTTTGTTTTCATTGTCAACAAGCGGCTGAAAAGTTTCTCAAAGCATATATTATATACCTAAATCTCTACTACAAAAAAATACATGACTTAAAATATCTCTTAAATGTGATTAAAAAGAAAAGAACTGTTCCTGAACCATTATTTGAACAAGCAGATCTGCTTTCAGCTTATGCTATTGATTCTAGATATCCAGATCATTGGAATGATCCTTCTTTAGAAGAAACAAAAGAATGTATAAAAGCAGCTCAAAATTTTAAAAAATATATATTTAATGAAATTGAAGAGCAGATTTAAATTGTTATATTTTTTTAAACCAAAGATTATCTTTGACATAATAGAAGATAACCTTATTTTTATTAAAACATTTAATAAAATTTTAATATTTATACCATAGTAATTAATGTGAATATATTATATAATTAAGTAAAAGATGTAGAAATTTTACACTTAAGTTTAGTTCTCCGCTTAAGGGGGAATATAAATGTTCATTCTACTTATTATCCTTTACGTAATATTATTTATAATTTTATTTACTCTATTTTTATTATCACTAAAATATAAATATAAATTTAAATACTCCTATGAAGAAAAATTGGATTATAAATTTTCGGTTAGTACATTTTTCTTTAGCTTTGTATATCAAAAAGAAGGACAAAAAGAAATTACATACTTTAAAATTCTTTCATTTCAAAAGGAAATAAAAAAAGATTCTGCTGAAAAAGAGATCGAAGAAAAAGTAACTGAAAAAATCAAAAAAGCCAAAGAAACTAAAAAAAAGAAAGATAAGAAAAAAAGATCAGGTTTTCCTATTAAGTTAATTAAAGTAGAAAATATAAAACATCTAATAAAACTTTTTACAGATTTATTAAAAATGATTATACCTAAAAACCTAAAATTATATTTCTTAATTGGTTTAGAAGAACCTCACCTTAATGGCTGGTTATTAGGTTATTATTATAGCCTTAAAGGCATTTATCCTAAAATGCCTATAAAAATAGATATAAATTGGGAAAAAGAAATATTACAAAGTGAAGGTAAATTAATAGGCTATATAGTACCCATTCAATTAATATTTAGATCATTAATTTTTATATTCTCCCTCAAAACCATTAAAATATTATGGCAGGTATTTAAATATTATCGTAAGTATTAATAACTTTTTAATATAAATTTAAAAAAGAAAGGAAAGGTGTTATTTATGGAAAATACTCAAAAAATTTTGGAATCTATGTATGGCAAGCTGGATAAATTTTTAAAGACAGAAACTGTTGTAGGTGAACCAATCGTTGTTGATGATGTTAAGATTATTCCTATTATTACTGCTTCCTTCGGTTTTGGCGGAGGTTTTGGTGAAGATAGTAAAGAAGGTTCCTCCGGTGGAGGAGGCGGCGGAGTTGGTGGTAAAATAACTCCGGACGCAATGTTGGTTATAAAAGATGGCAATGTAGAAATGTTACCAGTAAAAAGCAAAGCTACTTTAGAAAAATTAATTGATAAAGTACCCGATCTAGTAAATAAATTAGAAGAAATGAAAGGTACTAAAGAAGAAGAAACAGAAGAATAAATTTATAATTTAGCCGGGTTTTTAAACCCGGCTTATTTCATGCTTATTTTTATAAAATACATACGTTCAAATCCTTGTAAAACACAAATCATTGTGTTATACTAGTTTCAAATAAAATATTAATTCAATAATGGTTTTATTTTTAAATTAAAAAGGAAAGTGGTGAAAGTCCACTGCTGTAGTCGCAGCTGTAACCAGTATCTATTTGATAACTTCACTGCCTTAAAGTGGGAAGGAGTTATTATTATACACTGGAAGCCAGAAGACTTGCCATGATTGTTTACATCGTCATTCTCCGATCTAGAGATGCGAATGGGAGTTTTAAATTAATCATAATTGCTTTTATGATTAATCAATATTCAACATTAAGCTGCCTTTCCTGGTTGGAAATGCAGCTATTTTTATTTTTTAACATAAAATTAAATATTAAGTAAAGTAAAAGTTCTTTTTAATAAAAGATTAAAAAGGAAAGTGGTGAAAGTCCACTGCTGTAGTCGCAGCTGTAACCAGTATCTATTTGATAACTCCACTGCCTTAAAGTGGGAAGGAGTTATTATTATAAACTGGAAGCCAGAAGACTTGCTTTTACGATTACTTCACTACTCCGGCTTAGAGGATGTGAGGTTAATCTGATTTATTAATACTTATCTTTTAAAAGATAAGTACTTTAAATTTGGTTAATTAAACTGTCTCCTAAGTAGAGGCAGTTTTTTTGTTTTCAAGAAATTATTAATTTAATTATGGAGGTTTTATTAATGGCAGGTATGGTGCATGTTTATACCGGTAATGGTAAAGGAAAGACAACATCAGCAATCGGACTTGCAGTAAGAGCAGTAGGGGCTGGGCTAGATGTTTTTATTGGTCAATTTGTAAAAGGTATGGAATATAGTGAATTAAATAGTTTAGCTGACATTGAAGGAATAACTGTAGAACAGTATGGACAAAATTACTTTATTAAAGGTCAACCAAATAAAAAAGATATTGAATCAGCCGATTATGGACTTAAAAAGATTAAAAACATATTAGATTCTGGTAAATATGATCTAGTTATCCTTGATGAAGCTAATATTGCTACTTATTATGATCTTTTTAAGGTTGATGACTTGATTGATATTATTGAAAATCGAGCAAAAAATGTAGAAGTAGTTATAACAGGTAGAATGGCTAATAATAAAATCATTGAGTACGCAGATCTGGTAACTGAGATGAAAGAAATTAAACACTATTATCAAAAAG
>Ga0102938_10000124_pt1 | contig 48967 bp, 46 predicted proteins | sample SalPonR2_B_D2_MG_FD_84516 | JGI IMG/M metagenome (GOLD analysis project Ga0102938, IMG submission 84516) | Salt pond soil microbial communities from South San Francisco under conditions of wetland restoration - Salt Pond MetaG R2_B_D2_MG | ecosystem: Environmental > Aquatic > Marine >...
CTAATAGTGCACACCCTCTTCGATGTAATCGGTCCGAAAAAAGTACCGGCAATCGCCCGGTTCTGGAACACCATGCACACCACCCTCGGACCATTACAGATCTCATCTATTGTATTACTGGCTTTGGTAAGTGCATATGGAGAAGAGCTGTTCTTCCGAGGCGCCCTGCAGCCTGCAATAGGCTACATCGGAGCTACCCTGCTGTTCGCTCTTAGCCACTTTCCTCCGCAAAAGAATATGATTATCTGGCCTTTTTACGCCCTTGTAATGGGCGCCGCCCTTGGATTATTGAGAATTCTCGGAGGTGACATTTTTTCAGCGGTACTCCTCCATTTTTTGGCGAACGCGACATCTCTTTATCTGCTGAGAAAACCTGTATCAGAAAATCTGCAGCAACCCCCGGACAAATAAAACTGCTATTACACCGCTTACCGACAATTTGATGACCGTTGCCAGCATCGTTCCCGTAAACACGCCCAAAGCAGCCTTCATAGGATTTCTCCCCTCACCCATCACCAGCATTTCACCGGCTAAAGCTCCAAGAAAAGCCCCAATCACAGTACCGAAGGGAGGGAAAAAGATAGTCCCCACCAACATACCTAGCACACTACCCCATATTCCAGCCTTCCCCGCTCCCGAACGGCGACTTGTGACAATCGGAAGTATAGAATCGAGCATAGCGGCGCCAACTGCCGCAACGGCCGTCACTATTAAAAGCCATACCGCGTATACGTTCCACCCTCCGGCCCAGGAGACCAACAACAGGGCAACATACGCCACCGGCGGCCCCGGTAATACGGGGATAATGCAGCCGATTAGACCGCCCACAACTACTACTGTTCCCAGAACCGCCGCAAGTATATCTATTACCATACCCCTATTTTTGCATAAACGGCTCCAATAAAAAAGGGAATAAAAGGGGGTGCATCAAATATTTGTTCAATGCCCAAGTTTATGGTATAGTGGGATAAGCAAAATAGAGGTACCATGAATACATCTCATAACACTATTAAACAGCTTGAAGAGGAAAACCGCCAGTTACGCCTCGGAAAAGCCCATTATCTTTCGATGTTTGAGTACTCCAACGTAGCCATTTGGGAAGAAGATTTTTCCGAAGTAAAGTCTGCCTTGGAAGCCCTCCCGGTACATACCGAGGAAGAACTTGATGAATATCTTACCGCCGACCCAAACAGGGTCTTCGATATCATCGGACGCGCGCAAGTACAAAACGTAAACCCTGCTACCATTTCAACCTTTGGGGCCTCTTCACAAGAGGAGATGCTCGGATCAATTGGAAAAGTACTGCTTCCCCATTCCCTCCCCTTCCTTCACCGGGAGCTTATAGCAATTTGGAGGGGTGATCGTTTTTTTGAAGGGGAAACGATGAACCAGACCTTAGACGGACGCCTACTGCACTTGCTGGTCACCGTAAATATTATTGGTGAAGATACAGAGGCCCACAACGTTTTGGTCAGTATGATGGACATTACAGACCGTATGTACCGAGAGCAGCAGCAGGCAAAACTGCTAAATGAAATACGAGAAAAACAGCTGTATTCCGAAATAATGCAGGAAATAACCCTTGCGCTTACCAGCCGGCTCAAACGGGACCCCCTATTGGATACCATTCTGGAACAAGTGCAGCGTTTGGTGGAATTTACCTCGGGAAATATACGATTAATTCAAGGAAAAGAAGTAACTATTGTCCGTACCCGGGGATACGAAGAACAGGGTGCCGCCGAGTTTATAGCCCAGCTCAAGATGAATCTTGATGACTTTCCTTATGCAAAAGAGGCCGTTCAAACCAGGCGTCCAATAGTGGTGCCGAACACCAAGACCAATCCCCACTGGGTTACTTTTCCGCCGACCAGTTATATCCACTCTTTTATGCTGCTGCCGATTTTCAGCCACACCAAAGTGTATGGGCTCCTGAGTATAGAACACCATTCTGCAGGGACCTATTCCCGGGAGACCGCGGAAAAACTACTACCCTTTGCCCATGCGGCAGCCCTCGCTTTCTCCCGCAGTGAGCTTTATGAACAGCTCAATACCGAACTAAAGTCAAAACAACGGATTCAGGAAGAACTTACCCGCTCTGTACAACAGAAGGACACCCTGCTGAAAGAGATACACCATCGTATTAAAAACAACCTCTCCCTGGTAAGCAGCCTAATCAATTTGCAGAGCTACCGTACCGAAGATACGGGGATAAAGGAGTTACTTGAACATCTTCGCGGAAAGGTCCTCTCGATCTCTCTAGTCCACGAAAAACTGTATCGAAGCAACGATTTTCAAAATATTTCTCTTGATGAATACGTGTATGATCTTCTTGCTACCCTTGAATCTACCACTGCGGCAACCGTCGCAATATCCACCGAAGTAGATATTGATACCCAGATAATAATGGATACCACAAATCTCGTTCCGATCGGCCTTATACTCACAGAACTATTTACCAACACTGCAAAATATGTTCGCCCCCCGGCGGGTGAGGCAATCCGGTTTTCCGTACACGCAGAAAAATCCAAGGATTCACTTACTCTGCATGTCCACGACAACGGTCCGGGCCTAGGTCAGGATCATGTTGCTATTGAAGAAATTGCTTCGGAGGAGGGGCTCGGCCTCACCCTAGTAGAAAATTTAACCCAGCAAATAGACGGCTCCATAGAGGTAGAACCGCCGCCGGGATTCAATATAAAACTGAGCATTCCCATCTAACATTACCAGCGATGGTGGACCAGGGGTTTCACTTTGTGCATATACAATTGTTCTATCCGATTGTATACGTCCATTGGAATCGGAGGCAGTTCAGACACTTGCACGTTGCTTAAAAGTTGTTCCGCTTTTGAAGCACCTGGTATGATAGTCGATACCTGTGCATGCATAAGGATCCAACGTAGAGCAGTCTGTGCAAGACTGGCTTCCGTACACTCGGCGCAAATCTCTTTTAACTCCTCTACCAGCTCAAGCCCCCGTTCATACTCAATACCGGCAAAGGTTTCTCCCTTGTCAAAGGCCTCACCGGTCCTGTTAAAATTCCGATGGTCCCCCGGTTCAAACTCAGAGTGTTTGGTAAATTTACCGCTCAGCAAACCGCTTGCCAGGGGAACTCTCACAATCACCCCAACATCTTTTTGCCGTGCCTGGTCAAAAAAGAGCTCCGCCGGCCGCTGCCGGAATATATTAAAAATTATTTGAACGGCGGCAACATTCGGATATTCAATCGCTTTAAGGGCCTCTTCTACTTTCTCAACACTTACACCAAGATGGCGTATTTTACCCTCATCCTTCAGCTTTTCGAATAACTCAAATATTTCCGGCCGGTAATACACCTCCGTGGGAGGGCAGTGAAGCTGGATAAGATCAAGCCGTTCAAGCCCGGTATTTTTTAAACTGACCTCTACAAAGTCCCTTAACACCTCGGGAGTATAACCCTCGGATAGATGAGGGTTTATTTTTCTGCCGCATTTCGTGGCTACATATATCTGCTCATCCCGGCTTCTCACAACCCGGCCGACGGCGGCTTCACTTTTGCCGTCTTCATACACATCGGCGGTGTCGATAAAATTTATTCCATTATCAACTGCCTTATGCAGTATGTGTTCAGCATTTCCATCGTCAAAGCCGGTCCCCCATTTGCCGCCGACCTGCCATGTACCAAGTGAAACTTCGGAAATATTGAAATCGGTTTTTCCTAAACGTCGATATTTCATATAGAGCCTCCCAATATCCTATTTAGAATAGAGTTCTTTACTACCAGCAGAATCTTTTTGAATATGAAAATCAAACTCAAGCAACACCATTATACCTTTAAAACCGTCGTTTTTAAAACCCTTCGGTCTCCAGTAATCTTCCCAGCCCTCTTCTATGGTGATACGTGAAAACCGGCAGCATAACATAGAACTAATACCGGAGTTACTCTTCTCTATAAACCCAAAAGAGATAAGGGTGTTCCCCCCCTCCAAATCCTCCGGCTTCACCGTATAGTTCATCGGAATAATATTTGTATCTCCCGGTGCCTTTTCATGAACATTTACCCATACATATTCAAATTCTAAAAGTAACTGTTGTCCCGCTTCGGCCTCACTGCCGGGCAAAAGCCGTACATGAACATGTGGTTCTATTTCGCTGCCCTCCATATAGGAATGGGGCAACTGGACATTAAAATAGGCGTTTTGAAAAAGCCCCTTTCCATCCCGACCATGATCAAAGCCGTATCCCCATATACCGCTGTATGAAGGACTTCTCTGCAAATTTCCGTACAGGCGTACTTTTTTAGGCGCCTGCGTGTGCTGAAGCTCACCAAGACTCACCATGTCCGCGGTTACTCTTACATCATCCCACATACTCTTTGTTCTCCTTTGTTCTGTATAAATACCATAATACTAGTTTAACTTGCATTACGCAAAATTTATTTGCCTTCACACTAATTTCTCACTACTATTGAAAGCAAGAAAAGTGAAGGTACAAAAACGGAGGCCCTCCGATGTTGAAACGATGGTCATTATTCATACCAGCAGTACTCATACTGCTTACAATTAGCGGGTGTTCACGCCCTTCGGACGCGGAAATTACAGAAGCGGAAAACGGGGAAAGTAAGAACGCGCCCCGGGCTTTTGCAGTTGAAGCCCTGGAGGTAAGCAAGGGGAATTTAATAACTGAAATAATTGGATCAGGAACTATTTCCGGAGTAAAAGAAGCGTTGGTAGTCAGCGAAACCCAGGGAATTATCGAGGAAGTGAGCTTTGAACTGGGGACTCAGGTGGAAAAAGGCGAAACCCTGGTCCAGGTAGATTCAGAAATAGCCCGCCTCAACATGGAGCAGGCGGGGGAACAACTTGAAAATGCCCGGATCGATTATCAAACAAAACAGAACCTTCTGGAAAAGGGAGGCGCCTCACAAGCGGAAGTACTACGGGCACGCAGCGCCCTGCGGGGGGCGGAAGCCCGTTACAAACAGACACAAAAGGCCTTTGAAGACTGCTCTATCACCGCCCCCATTTCCGGTTATATTGCGGAAAAACCAGCCAGTGCCACTATTGGAAACTACCTCTCCCCCGGGATGCAGGTGGCCAAAGTAGTAGATCTTACAACCCTGCGTCTGCAGATTTCAGTGGGCGAAGGGGTCATAGGTCGAATACAGGGGGGCAACCGGGCCTCAGTCATAATTCCTGCGGCCTGTGAGGGCGAAAGCTATACCGCCGAGGTCATTGCAATTGCAGCGGGAAGCAGTCCCGGGACCGGCAGCTATCCGGTAGTACTGGAGTTCAAAAATGAGTGCGGCCCTTCAATAAAATCAGGCATGTCCGCCGAGGCTGTGATTACACCAGCCGAAGGCCCTGAAAGTCTTATCATCCCAACTCTCGCTCTCGCAAGGAGAAACGAGCAAAATGTAGTATTTGTGTCCGAAGGGGGTACTGCGAAACTGCGACCTGTAAAACTCGGCCGGCAGATAGGTAACCGAATAGAAATTCTGGAGGGCCTTGAAACCGATGAACTACTGATTGTATCGGGTATCACGAGTTTAAGTGAAGGAGATCCGGTAGAGCCCACTACAATAGGTAAAAGCGGGAGCTGGAAATGAGTATTGGTTCTTTTTCGGTACGCAACCCGGTATTGATAAATATTCTCATGGTCACCCTGTTAATTCTCGGGGTATTCAGCGTTGTACGGCTTCCGAAGGAGCAATTTTCAGAGGTGCCCTTTTACTGGGCAAATATTGTAGTTCCCTATCCGGGGGTCTCCGCCGAGGACGTAGAAGAGACGGTCACTGTTCCCATAGAGAACCAGTATCGGGATATTGAAAACCTGAAACAAATTCAATCCGTTACCAGTGAAGGGCTTTCTTTAGTGCGTGTTGAGTTCGACGACGGAATCTCAGATAGAGAATTCGACACCCTGTTTCAGGAAGTACAGACCCGTTTTGCAAAGGTAAATCTGCCGGAGGGGACACTATCGGCGGAAATCGACGATTTCTCGGCAGCTGATTTTCTTCCGGTGATAGAGGTAATTTTAAGCGGGAATGTCGATTACGAGACTTTGAATGCAAAGGCTACTGAACTTGAAGAACGTTTAGAAAATGTATCCGATCTATCAAATATAGAGGTTGTTGGAAGCCGTGATCCTCAAATTTTGATTCGGGCGGATGCACAGAAACTGGAAGCCCTGGGCATTCCCCTCGACTCTATTATAAACTCAGTAAGACAAAGCAACACCACCGTACCCGGGGGCACCCTCAAAACCCCAAACCGGAATTACCTCCTCCGTACCGTAGGAAAACTACAAGAACCCCGTGAATTTGATCAGCTTATAGTTCGTACCAGCAGGGAAGGTACGGTTAAAGTGAGCGATGTAGCCACCGTTCGCGAAGTATACGATGAAGAGGGTACCCGGGCCCGTTTTAACGGCGTTCAGTCAATCAATTTCAAAATATCAAAAGTATCCGGAGGAGACAGCCTTACCGTCACCGGCGGGGTGAAAGAGACGGTACAGGAGTTTCAGAGCGAACTCCCCGAGGGCATGACTATCACCATATTCAACGATTCGACTATTCAGATTCAAGATAGTATAAATACCCTGTTAAATAACTTTCTCTTCGGTTTTCTGCTTCTCGTGCTCATTCTGTTTCTTTTTATCGGCTTTCGCAACGCCCTTATCACAGCACTTGGAATCCCGGTAACCTTTGCTATTACCTTTTTGCTCCTCGAATACATGGGAGAAAGTCTTAACACAAACACCCTGTTTGGTTTAGTATTGGTCCTCGGATTGATAGTCGACCATGCAATTGTGATCATTGAAAACAGCTACCGACTTCAACAGGAGGGGTTGTCTAGAATTGATGCGGCCATCGAAGGGACCAACCAGGTAGTATGGCCGGTGATTGCCGCCACAGCAACCACAATTGCAGCATTCTTGCCCCTTATGATATTGCCGGGAACAATCGGTAAGTTTCTTCGTGTTATCCCGCTGACAGTGTCGGTTGCCCTTTTCGCATCAACCTTTGAAGCGCTGGTCTTTCTCCCGGTCCATTTTGCCGACTGGGCAAGCAAATCAAAGAAAAAAACAAAGCGTGTATTTGAAACCCTCCGTAATCGGTACCAGACTCTTCTCTCGGCCCTCTTTAAGAAAAGAAAACTCACGGTCCTTGTGATGATAGTGGTAATGGTATCCTTACTGGGTCTTACCGGCACGGTGCAGCAGGACCTCTTCAGCGCTGAAGATTTTTCACTCTTTTACATAGATATCGAGATGCCCGCCGGAACACCCCGTGAAAAGACGGACCACATAGTAGCAAAGTTTGAAGACCGTATGCTGCCGCTCATTGGTGAGGGAGAGGTATTAGCTGTAAATAGTACTATAGGCTTTTCCGAGGGGGGAACAGGAAACACCGCCAAAAACAGTGTTGCGGAGATCATTGTCGATCTTAAAGCACGGGACCGCGGACGCAGCCGTTCTATTACCGCAATTATTAAGGAAGTTGAACAATTAAACGCGGACATCCCCGGACCGGAAAAGGTCCGTTACCGAAAAGCCACAAACGGGCCGCCCACCGACCCGCCGGTATCCTTTCGAATTCAAGGGGACAATTACAGGGCCCTAAGGGATATTTCCCGGGCAGTCCAAGAGAGGCTGACCGAATATCCGGAGCTGTATAACATACAGGATAATATTGAAAGCGGAACACCGGAACTGAGAATACGTGTAAACCCGGCCCAGGCGGCCCGGTATGGACTTACCACCGCATCGGTGGGACGTTATATACGGAGTTCAATAGACGGAGTAAGCGCAACAACCGTTTTCAAGGATAATAAAGAGATAGATGTGCTGGTAAAATACGACGCCGGTACGATTGAGTCAGCCTATCAGCTGCAGCAAATAAAAATACCAGCCCCTAATGGGAGTTTAGTTCCCTTTAACTCGGTCTGTGAAATTGAGGAGAGTTCCGGCATAGCCTCAATAAAACGGATCGATGGAAAGCGGGAAGTGACGATAAATGCAGAAGCTTACAATGAAGAGAGGGTGCGGCAGATAAACTCAGAAATGAAGCAATTCTACAACCGGAACTTTGCCCAGGCAAATCCCCGTACGGATTTTATAGTGGGAGGTGAGTTTGCCGAATTCAACAATCTGCTCATTCAAATTCTAAGGATCTTTTTGATAGGTGTATTTCTCATTTATATTATCCTCGGTACACAGTTTAAATCCTACGGACAGCCCTTCCTGATTCTTTTTTCCGTCCCCTTTTCTTTCGCCGGAGTAATCCTCTACCTGGTACTCTCGGGAACACCCTTTTCCACTACGGTAATGTACGCAGGGGTGGCGCTGGCCGGCATAGCCGTGAACGATTCAATTGTACTAATCAGCTTTATAAACAACCTCCGTGAGGAGAACTACAGCACCTTTGACGCGGTGATAAAAGCCTCTACCACCAGGTTTCGACCGATTATCCTTACCTCCTTTACCACCATAGCCGGACTCATTCCCACCGCTATCGGAATCGGCGGGCGCTCGGTAGTATGGGGACCTATGGCAAGTACCATAATCTTCGGACTCATATTTTCAACTATCACTGCCCTGCTGTTTATTCCAAGTCTGTACGGCGTTTTTGATGATATAAAGCAGAGCCGTTTGAGAAAAAAACTATAATGGGGTTGTCAGGGTTGACATAATATTGAACTTCTATTATATTAATAATCGTTCCGATTAAGGAATAAAGGGTTCTTATTATGGCTGAAACAGTATACAGGAAAAGCAAACAACGGCAGTACATCCTAGAGTATCTTCGGGACACCGATTCCCACCCCACTGCTCAGATGATCTATGATGGAATCCGCGATGAGTTTCCAAACCTGAGTCTTGGTACAGTCTACAGGAACCTCAACATTTTGGTGGACCAGGGTCAGGTTAACCGGCTGCAGTACGGGAGTACCTTCGACCGCTACGATGCCGACACCTATGAGCATTACCACTTTATCTGCACACAGTGCGGCAAAGTATTTGATCTGCCCCTCGAACCGAAGGAAAACCTTGAAGCTGCTGCTGAAAAGGTTTCAGGACATCGTGTCCATGGACACAAAATCGATTTTTTCGGAATATGTGAGTCATGCGGAAGGCAAAATGAAAACAACGCGGCTTCCTAGCAGCAGGAGCTGTCAACATGGTACCACAGTATATAGTGGTATTATTTTTTTAGTCACAAATAATAATCGTTACGATTATTATAAATATACTAAGGTTTAGAAAAGGAGAAAGAAAATGGAAAACAGTATGCCCCTACTAGGAGACAAATTCCCTGAAATGGAAGTGAAGACCACCCACGGTGTAAAAAAACTGCCCCACGATTACAAGGGTAAATGGGTAGTACTTTTCTCTCATCCCGGAGATTTTACCCCGGTATGTACCACAGAGTTTGTTTCTTTTGCGAAAAAGGCTGATGAGTTTAAAAAGGCCAACGCCGAGCTCCTCGGTCTTTCCATCGACCAGGTCCACAGTCATATTAAATGGACCGAATGGATTAACGAAAAACTGGATGTGAAGATTCCCTTCCCGATTATCGCCGATGATATGGGCAAGGTGGCACAAACTATCGGCATGGTCCATCCGGGAAAGGGGACCAACACGGTCCGTGCGGTATTTTTGATTGACCCTAAAGGTTTTATCCGTTTAGTACTGTATTATCCCCAGGAAATCGGACGAAATATGGACGAAGTCCTTCGGGCATTAAAGGCCCTGCAGGTTTCGGATGAAAACGGAGTTGCTACACCGGCCAACTGGCCGAACAACGAGCTTATTGGAGATCGGGTAATTATTCCGCCTGCCTCTACCGAACAGGACGCTGAAAAACGTCTGAAGGAGTACGAAGGCTACGACTGGTGGTTCTGCCACAAATCGCTGTAGTGTACACGGCCGTCCCCCCGGGGGGCGGCTTTTTTTTGCCCGGCGAAGCGGGCGCCCTAGGAAGACGCCAAACCTAGGCTGGGGTATCAGTAATGAGAATTGCTGATTAGATTTCCGGCGGTCTTGACAGCAGTAATTCGCAATGTGAAAAATTTCAAAAATTTTTCACATTGCGAATGCTCACATTTTGTTTAAGATAGGTAGTTTATCTTAAAGATGGTGTGGGTATTCTCATTTTGGAAGTCTTATGACTTCCAAAATGAGAATACCTGTCTTGACAGAACTACCGCTAATAGGTATATTTTTTACACGTCGTGGGGGTGTAGCTCAGTTGGCTAGAGCGCGTGAATGGCATTCACGAGGTCATGGGTTCGATTCCCACCACCTCCACTACCTTTTTTATGCGGGAAAAGTTTTGAATGACCAATCTTACTCAGGAGATATGGATCCGGAAGTTGCCGAGTTGATGGGAATTGACGAGGACGACGGTGAAGAAACTCCTGATTTTGCCGATCTTTTCGGCGAACCAAAAGCTGACAAACTCGCTTCATCCGCCGAGGACATCGATTTAAACAAAAACAGTTTTCCCCAGATTGAAAAGTTTTTCAAGGACGAGCCTAGCCCCTTATTCTCTTCAACCGATTACTACAAGCAAGCTCTCTCCGGAGAGGGAGAACCATCAAAACGAGTCCATTCTCTTTTGGCAAAGTTTCTCAATGTCCAGGATCCCAAAGAACGGTCTCTTTACCGCAACAAGCTTATCTCGGCGTACTGGAACCTCGCCGCCTCCGTAGCCGCTAAAATTCATACCAAGCTGCCCGAACCAAAACGCTATATGCTGCGCTACGGCTATTTACTGCCTACGGCGATATCAAAAGAGCAAAGAGATATTCTGGCAAAAATTATCGATGAAAACCATACGGGCGAGCCGGTCCATTATATAGACGAGTGGCTGTTTAAAGTTGCAATGGGAAGAATCGGCCAATCCGCCCAGGACGAGGTTAAAATCTCGCAAAAAAATCGCGGTGACCGTATTATGGTACAGGCCGAAAAGGCCCGTGGTAATAGGGATGTACAAATAGGCCAGATCAAATCAAAAACCGCGGAACTTGAAGCATCGGAGGAGCTTTTAAAAACAAAAGCCGAGAACCTCAGTTCCCATCAGGCAATGGAAGAGTACCACGGCCTTAAATCACCCTATACGCCGGAACAGCGCAGTGCCTTGGGAGAAATAAACCAGATAGTAAAGCGGCTTTTCACTATCGATAAGGAACTCTCTTCCCTCTTTCATCAGCTGGAAGAGGCAGATCAACTAGTGGAAAAGCTGGAAAACAAAGCAGATGACCTTGGGGCACAGACACAGGTAGACGCAAAAACAATTGAGCAGGAATTTAACTCAATTCGACAAATGGCAAAAATGAGCGTCGGCCGGCAGGGGAATCATATACCCTTTCTCATGAAGCAGTACTTTCGCGCCCTCGACTTTGAAATTGGTACCCGGGAAAACGTTATTTCACAGCTTGCCGCAATTGAGCATCTTGACCCGGGAGTGTTTCTCCGCAGCTTCAAGCAACAGACAAACAGAATTGTTCCCCATATTATCCTTATCCCCTGTTACGGCGACCGGGGAATATGCTGGGAGCCCTTTGAAAAGTACAACCGGGCCACCAGCCGCGGGAGAGTAGCAATTCCCATGTACCCCAAAAACCTTCGTTCCGCCATCATCATTGCTATTGCCGACCTCCGTTGGCAAGTGGCAAAAGAGAAGGCCCAGCACTACTGGATGGAAGAGGGGCTTACAGGAAACTACTACATGTGGTTTGAAAGCCAAAAGCTTCGCGGCGACGTAAAGGAATACTTTATTCAGGATTATCTGTTGTGGATTACAAAAGAGAGTGAGGGCACCCAGAAACTCGACCGAGAGGTACGGGGAATTTTTTGGCGCTACATGCCCTTCCCCCAGGAACTAAAAGACACACTCCGCAACCGCGGCTTTGTGTATAACGAATTGTACAAGAAAGATAAAAACAGGGCCATCTCGGACGGATACTAAGCCGCCTTTCACCCGGGACACCGGCCCCCCACTGTACCTAGTACAGACTGTCCCGAAGCTTAGCGCTTTTTTACTACTTCTTGCGCGGAGAAAAAATAGGGTGGAAATATTTCTCCATATCAATCTTATTCGACAGGATTTTAATTGCCCGATGATATATAAAAAACGCCCCTGCTATTGATGCGACAAAGAGCAGTAAAAATAAAATCTGAGCTGTCCCTGAGGCGATATTTTCACCGGCAAACGCGCTGATCAATGCCAAACCGATGGTGAGTATAAGAATCATCATAATAATATTAAAAACAGTTGCTCCCAATACGAACAACAACGTATTTACCTTCTTATTCATTTGAATCTCCCTTTTCAAAAATAAATGAGGCCGCTAATAAAATACCGGCTACAACCACCGAAGAGTCGGCTACATTGAAAGTCGGCCATCGTTCAAGCCCGAATAAACCATAAAAACGAACATCTATAAAATCTACTACCCCCGCCGGCCTGAACAGACGGTCGATCATATTTCCGAATCCGCCTCCAATTATACCGGCAACAGCCCATCGTTGCAGGTTGGTAAATTCCTTGGTTTTAATAAAGTACACCACCAGGACCACCAATAATAGTAACGGCAGTACCACAAAAAGCACTGTTTTGGTCTGTTCTGAAAGTGCATTTCCTATACTAAAGGCTATTGCCAGGTTCCTTGTATGAATTATCCGCAAAAAGCCGTCGAAAAAGGAATACCCGATAGTGTGCAGGGGAATGTGCGCTACAATCAGCGCCTTTGTGATCTGGTCCACAATGATAATTGCCAGAGAGAGCCCTAGGGGCCGTAAAGTAGCACGCGATTTACGCGCAGGTATAGCTGTATCCATTATTTTATCCTGTTTTATAGTCCTGTGGGTACATCTACAAAGGTGGTCGCCAAATCGGTTTCCGAACCAAGCTTCTTCATTAGGTTTAGTACTCCGTAGGTTTCGGTATGATAATGTCCGGCGGAGATAAGGTTTATACCGCCTTCAATACACGTGTGATACACCTGGTGGTTAAGCTCACCGGTGATATACAAATCAAGCCCCTCTTCCAGGGCCTGGCCGACCTCTTTATCAGCCCCCCCCGAGATAATCCCAACACTCTTTATTCGTTCAGGACCAAAGGGCAAGACGCCCAAGGCACTCTCACGGGTTATTTCCAACTTCTTCAAGACATCTTCAATATTCAGTTCTGAGGGTAACTCGCCCTTTACGCCGATTTTTACTCCATGATAATCACCAAAGGGGGCCCTCTGTTTGAGGCCGATAGCATCCGCTATTCCTGCGTTATTTCCCACTACCGGCTCCATGTCGAGGGGAAGGTGAGCTGCATACAGCGCAAGTCCCTGGTCAAGCACATACTTGACCCGACGGTAATGCTCACCGGTTATGGCGATCGGCTTTCCCCAGAACAATCCGTGATGAACACAGAGAAGCTGGGCTTCCGCCTGGGCCGCCCGTTGGAAACTTGCCATACAGGCATCTACCGCAAAGGCCACCTTGTGAATCTCCGCCCCGGGGTCTCCCACCTGCAGTCCGTTGAGGGAATAGTCGGTCCGCGCTACTTCCTCAATCGGCAACAAAGAGTTAAAATACGTTACTACTTCACTTAATTGCATAGCTCCATTATAGTAGGGCGTACATAATTTTCAAGGCCCTGCGCAGCCCTGCGTGCACAGCCCCGAGCTGTCCTGCTTGACAAGCTTGACAGCCGCGTAACAGAATTTCTATAGACTTGGTATACTGAGAGAAAACGGAGAGAAAATGGAACATCGCGAACTTCCTGCCGATCAAATATCTATATCGATTGATGTGAGTGAAATCGAAGAATTAGAAAAGAATATTGAGTTGCCCGACATAATTGGCCAGCCTCGAGCGATCCGGGCTTTAAAAATGGGTACTGAAATACGGGCGCGGGGCTACAACATCTTCGTAACCGGCCAATCTGGGACCGGACGCACCACCTCAATTAAAAAGGTCCTCTCACAACACACATCAAAAGATGTTCCCCTGAAGGATATTCTCTTTGTGTACAATTTTGCCGAGCCCGATTATCCGCAGGTGCTGTATCTCCCCCAGGGCGAAGGAAAGGCCTTCAAACACTCCGTCCACCAGCTGGTGGAGGACATGAAGGGGCTTATTCGAAAAAAGCTTGACAGTGATACCTATAAACAGGAGCGGGACCGTCTGATAGGCATGATCGAACAGGAAGAGAACCGTTCCCTTACCGAGTTTGAAGAGAAAATAAACAGTGAAGGCTTCAAACTGGTACATATCCATGAAGAAGACAGCGAGGCAACAGATATAGTCCCTGTATACGAGGGGCACGCCATTGATTTTGAAGAACTGCAGAAGAGAGACAAAGAGGCCTGGAACAGGACCCGTGAACGCTACTATCAGTTGATGGACGAAATGCGTCACCTTTTTCAAGAATTAAAGGATGGGCGGTCGGCACTGGAGAAGGAGCTGGAAATCCTCCAGATCGAAACAGTAAGCCCCGGAGTTGAAGAGGAAGTAGATCGCTTGAAAGAACACTATACAGATAAGGCGGTCAACGGGTATCTCGAAGCCCTCAAGGGCGATATAGTCCACCATTTGTTTCTCTTTCTGCGGGAACAGCCGGAGGACGACAGCGGCAACCCCGCACTGGTCCGCTACGGGGTAAATGTACTGGTAGACAACAGTAATACCCAGAATGTACCAATTATCTTCGAGCACCACCCGACGGATACTAATTTGTTTGGTACTATTGAAAGCCGCCTCGATCTGCATGGCCGCAGCCGCCGGAACTTTATGATGATTAAGGCCGGCTCCCTCGTAAGGGCTTCAGGGGGGTTCCTTGTGTTAAATGCGCAGGATGTGCTGCGGGATGAGGAGCTGTGGGACCACCTAAAACGGGTGCTCCAAAACGAACAGGTAGAAATTCAGCCGGGTGAACATGTGGTGAGCTTTCAATACACCATGATAAAACCTCAACCAATTAAGATAGACACCAAAGTTATTGTGGTCGGGGCGGAAAATCTCTACGACTACCTTTACAACAGGGACACCGATTTTCACAAGCATTTTAAGATCTCCGCCGAATTCGACTCGGTTATGCCCCTTTCCCAGGACAATCTTGCCAGGTATATCGGCTTTATCCGGATGATTCAGAATGATGAGAAACTCTTGCCCTTTGAAAACGGGGGAATTGCCCGGATCGTGCAGTACGGTATTCTCCTTGCTGAACAGCGGGATAAAATAAGCACCCAATTCTCTTTAATTGCCGATCTGCTCCGTGAAGCAAGCTATTGGGCAGGAAAAATGGGACAAAAAAAGGTACGCCGTGAAGCGGTCGAGAAGGCCTTGAACGAACGAAAATATCTTGCCGGCCTGCCTGAGGAAAAAATGGTGGAAATGATTTCTACCGGTGAAATCAGCATGCAGTTCAGTGAGAAAAGAATCGGTACTATAAACGGGCTTGCTATACACGACCGGGGATACTACAGTTTCGGGCTTCCTACGGTAGTCTCCGCCCGAGTGGCCCCCGGGAATGAGGGTATTATCAACATCGAAAGAGAAGTCGGACTCTCCGGTGAAATCCATGATAAATGGGTGCTGATCCTTGAGGGGTATTTAAGAAACAAATACGCCCATTCTTTTCCCCTTTCTATGTATGCGAGCCTCTGTTTTGAACAATCCTACAGTGAGATCGACGGAGATTCCGCCTCCGCCGCCGAGGTGTATGCCCTGCTCTCAGCGGTAGGAGAGATGCCCTTTGAACAGGGAATTGCGGTGACCGGTTCTGTAAACCAGATGGGAGAAATCTTGCCGGTCGGGGGGATTTCAGAGAAAATTGAGGGGTTCTTTTCTATGTGCAGGCTCTTCGGGCTCAAGGGCACGCAGGGAGTTATTATACCCGCAAAAAACAGCACCAATGTGATGGTAAATGATGATGTGAAAGAGGCACTAGAGCAGCATAAATTTCATATTTATCCAATCGAGACAATCGATGAGGGTCTGGAAATTCTTACAGGTGAGGCGGCGGGAAAGCGGACCCTTCGAGGGACCTTTCCGAAGGACTCTATCAACGCCCATATTGAGCATCGGCTGAAGGAAATGGCAAATCAGGTAAAAAATTATTCCGGCTAATTATTCCAGTTAATTATTCCGGAAAAAAAAATTTAGAGCTTGACTTTCATTTTTCTACACTTATGATAGAATACGTAAAATTAAGCGAAATTAAAATGGCGGGTGGTATGTATGTCTCCAGCAGTGAATACTGAACAAGTAAAGAAAGCTATTCGAAGCTCAGTCCCATTGGCAATAAAAACTTATACTCTTCCCCATGAAACAGAGGAGTATCTGGAGGAAATACTTGCATACTTCCTGCGGGAATTCGGACAAGATCACCTTAAGGATCGAATTGCATACTGCATGAAAGAGCTGGCGGTAAACGCTAAAAAGGCAAATACAAAGCGGGTATACTTTCAGGAGAAAGAACTCGATTTGAGTAATCCGAAAGAGTATGAAGAGGGTATGCGTACTTTTAAGGACGAGACCCTGTCCAACATACAATATTATCTTGAAAAACAGAAAGATGCAGGTCTCTACATCAAGATAGTGTTTCAGGTAAAACAAAAAACCTTCACCCTCAGTATTAAAAACAACACCGAAATTTCCCGTAAAGAACAGATGCGGGTCTACGACCGGATTGCACGGTCCAGGGCCTTTGAAACAATGGAAGAAGCGCTGTCGACGGTTATTGACGATTCGGAAGGTGCGGGGCTCGGTATTGTAATTCTTGTACTCATGCTTAAAAAAATCGGGCTGGATGAAGATTCCTTCGACATAGATGTAGAAAACGGTGAAACCGTAGCCCGCATTACTATTCCCTTTGCTGAAATACATGCTGAAAGTCTGGATGTACTAAGCGAAGAAATTGTAAATGAAATCAATGAGCTTCCCCAGTTTCCGGACAATATTCTTCACCTTCAAAAGCTTATCAACGATCCCGACTCGGAAATCAGCGCCATAGCCCGTGAAATAAGTACCGACCCTTCGCTTACCGCCGATCTTCTGAAGGTGGTCAATTCTGCGCAGTTTATGCTGCCTAAGAGGGTCGACAATATTGTGGAAGCGGTCAAACTGGTCGGTCTCAGGGGTCTCAAAAACCTGCTTTACTCCTACGGTACCCAACAGATACTGAACCAGCAGATGAAGTGGCTGTGGAACCACTCCTATAAAACCGCTTTCTACGCCTATAACCTTGCCAAAAACTTTAAACGTAAAAAAGACCTTCTGGATGATGCCTATGTAGGTGGAATTCTCCATGATATGGGTAAAATCATCTTTTCGGAGGTACACCCTCAACTTTTAGAAAAGATTTCCAGCTTCTGCGAAGAGCGTGAAATAGATCGGGAAATGTTTGAAGATCTCTCAGCCGGCTTAAATCATGCTGAAATCGGCGGACGTATAGCTGAAAAGTGGAACTTTCCCGCCACCCTCATAGAGGCGATTCGCTATCACCATGAACCCACAAACTGCGACCCTTCTATGCGGGATGTAGTGTATACCGTCTACCTGGCAAACGCACTGGTAAACCTCGCAGATGGTGAGATTACCTACGAGCAACTCAACCCGACGGTACTGCGCAGCTACGGAATAAAGAATGAAGACCAGGTACAACTGATTGTAGAACGCCTGTCTAAAGCATTTGAACAGGAAGCCGCCAAACGAGAAAGCATGTAATATAACGCAAGAACAGGTGATTTCCGGGCGGGGTCACTCTCACTCTGGAAGTCATGGCCCCGCTTTTAATGAAAACTCTTCAGAAATTCCGCTTCTACCTTGACTCCTCTTTATCTATATATTATATTTTCTATACATAAAATACTTGATAGAATTTATTGGAGGTACGCTATGGCAGTTGCCCTTTATTCAACTCCCACATGCGCCTATTGCAGAAAGGCTAAAGATTATTTACGCGAAAGAAAGGTCAATTTTACTGAATACAATGTTGCATCTGATCAATCAAAGGCAGATGAAATGGTGAAAAAATCCGGCCAAATGGGTGTCCCTGTACTTGATGTGAACGGACGCATCATTGTCGGCTTTAATCAACCGGAGATTGAGCGTGCATTGCATCGCTAATTTCATACATACCCCCTAATCCCTTTTTTCTCACCGCAGAATCTACGGTTCTGCGGTGTTTTTTTTAAAAATGTTGAAGCAGTGGACCATATAATCCAGTCATAAAAAGTAGAAGGAGGGATATATGAAACCACTTTATACAGTCACACGAATCAATGCGCAGATAGTACAACAAAGGCTCTATGTGCAGGCGTCCCTGGGGCAAGTTGGAGGGGACACGGAAATTGAGGCGTATCTTCCCGCACGAGAGACCGCCGCTCTGCTGCCCCGGGAAATCCTCATAGGGAAAGGCAGCGGTGCTCCCGAAACAATTTTGGATATTATGAATGAACTATTGGAAAAACTGGCCTCCGGAAGGACCGTAAAGATCTGGGAGTATCAGGGAAAAATCTACTTCAGCTTTCTAAAGTGGAATACCCTGCGCATAGGAGACCCGGCGGCCTGAGGAGGCTGAAAGCACCGGCAGACCGGCAGCCCTGCATAACGGCAGACCGGCAGGCGCCTGTTACCCTCTCTAAAACCTGCTAAAAGCCGCTACAAACCGCTTTGCCAGGCGTGCAGAAGTATCCCGCAGGCTACCGCAACGTTGAGGGAGGCCTTTGCGCCGCGGAGGGGTATCGACACAATTCCCGCACTCTCCTCGGCAATGCGTCGCGCCTCCGGGCTTATGCCCAGCTCTTCCGAGCCCAGGACTGCTGTCCCTTCGGAGGGGAAGACAAACTGCTCTATCGGGGTCCCCCCCAGTTCAAGGGCAAAGACCGGGCCCTCCGCGGCCAGATTTTCCAGTGCCTCAACCTGCCACGGAACCGCTTCTGTTGCCCCCATCGACGTGCGAAGCGCCCGGGTGTGCCCGGGATCGGCGGTAAAATTTGAGAGATACAACCGCTCTACCCCAAAGGCCTCGGCGGTACGAAAGATGGAACCGACATTGTAGGGGGAACGGAGGTCGTCCAGAAACAACGAGAGGGGAAGCAGCGGTTTTTTAGAGCGGGAAAGCTGCCTGCTTTCGGGATCGTAAAAGTCCCAGTCCGCCGGCACAATCCCCAGGGCCGCCATAATTCCGTATCGTACATTATGCAGGGTATGGATGTACTGCTTTGAATTTTCTATTGGTAAAGCCATGAGCTTATCAACTTCACCCCGGAGCTGTGCAGAGAGGAGCTGCTCTTCAGCGGCAAGCTCCTTCATCACCTGCCCCATATAATACTTGTCCAAAGTATCATCCCGGGATAAACGCTTCTCCCACTCTTCAAGCATTGTAATAATTTTTCTCACCCTTGTTTTTGGAGGAAGGGTTCTCAGCTTATAAATGGTAATCATTGGGTACACAAAGGTGGGGCTGATCTACACACCGGCCACATTTAAAGGGCATCCTTAAGAAAAGAGAACAGCTCCTGGCTGGACACCGGTTCCGGTAAGGCCTCTAGGAAGGGAATTTCCAAAAGTTTTGCTGCAATATGGGAAAGATGTTTTTCTTCCACCCCTACTTCACTCAGGCGACCGGGAAGTTGATCGACCCCCAAGGAGGTTCTCAAAGATTCAACCACACGATCGGCGGCGGCCACCACCGAAAGCCCCTTCAGGTTTTCACCCAGAATATTCCCCATTCTGGCCACTTTTTCCGGACAGACTTTTATACCGTACTCCAGCACATAGGGCAGTAAGATGGTAGCAATAATCGGCTGCGGTACGTGGACCAGCCGTCCAAGGCTATATGAGGCTGCCGTTCCCCATCCGGGGGAGCTCATGGAAAGCCCTAAACCGGCAAAAAAGCCGGCCTGTTGGGCTTGAAAGAGGGTTTCAACCGCATCGGGGGTCTGGAGGTGGGCAGGCAAGGTATTGACGGCACCCCCAATTGCCCGTAGCGAAAGTGTTTCCGAAAAAAAAGTTGCATCCCGGGAAAAGTAGCTTTCCACCGCCAATAACATGGTGTCCAAGAGTGCTGCGACCCGGTATTTTCTGGAGAATTCCTTTAGAAGGGCGGGGTCCTGAATGACTGAGCAGGGGCGAAAATTCTCTACCCGCAAAAATCGGGCGCTTTTATCATAGCGATCCCCCAAAATCATCCCCCCGTTAAACAGAAAGGGGCTTCTGGAGACCGCCGGTATTTCCACGTAGGGAAGGCTCTCGCCCTGTTCCGGCAGACCATCGTACAGCTGCTGAAGCTCTCCACGACGGGGGGTAAGCAGCGCCACCGCTCTGGCAACGGAAAGAGCATCCACATCGCCGTAACCGATCACCCCTTCAATATAACTGATGCGGGCGATCTCCATGACCTCTTCAACTATAGAATCACTTGAATAAGGGGTGATTTCCGGTGCTACGATAATATCGAGCCCCTGCGCCTCTGCGTTTTTTTGAATACTCTTTAAACCGGCACCATCCTGGAGGTGGGAATTTGTTACCAGCAATACCCTTTTACTGCCCTTGAAACATGAGCGTTCAAGCTGGGAAATCGCACCGTAATAACAGAAAGTACGGCTTGGTACATATAATTCAAGATCCTTCACTCGTTCCAACCCTCAATATAATATTTTACGCACAAAAAAAGGCAGAGAGCCTATCCCTGCCTCGTTCCTTCTTACAGTATTACTCTCCTGCAGAACGGATCAACTTATGTCGAACATCTTCATTACTGAATCAGCTACTTCATCCACGATTTTATCGTTTATATAATTGGGGTCCTTAAGTTTCTCTTTTACTTCAGCCACTCGATCCCACCTGATATCGTCCGCCGCCTTTACCTGCTCGGCAATCTTATACACTTCACCCATTGTTTTTGCATCTGCGGAAATGTTGATTGAATCCTTCGGGTCCGTCTTTTCCGCTTTATGCGCTTTGTGGTTCTTTGTAAGCTTCGATATTGGATCGATAGGTCCTATTCCATCAATGTTCATTGCCGACTCCTACCTTTCACTTTACTTATCGTCATCTTCCCTTAATATGTTAACTCTTTTTCCGTCCGGAAACAAGTAGCGCGAACTCCCCTTTCAGAGAATTTCTTGATTCTAACTGTTCCAGCACCTCCGACGAAGCACCATTGATAAATTCCTCATGGAATTTCGTCATTTCTCTACCAATTAATACTTGCCGCTCAGGTTCTTTTTCGGCTATATCCGCCAAAATCTTCAGTATTCTATGGGGAGATTCGTAAAGAATAAAATTTTCTTCTCTTTTTAGCAGTTCTGATATTCTTTTACTCCGTTTTCCGCCCTTGGGACTCAAAAAACCGTCGAAGGTAACTGTCCTGCCCCCAAATTCCGACACGCTTAATAGAGTGGTGAAGGCGGATACCCCGGGTATCGGTACTACCGGATACCCCGCAGCCCGAATTTCAGCCACCAGCCTCTGGCCGGGATCGCTCAACCCGGGGGTTCCGGCGTCGCTCACATAGGCTGCATCCTGATCTTCAGCCAGTCGCTCCAGAAGGCGGCCGGCCGCCTGCACCTCATTCTGGGACCGGCAGCTGATAAGGGGTTTTGATATTTCGAAGTGGGTGAGAAGCTTGCGGGTGTGCCGGGTGTCCTCGCAGGCAATGGTATCGACGCTCCTCAACACTTCCAGTGCCCGTAGTGTGATATCACCTAAGTTCCCAATTGGAGTTGCTACAATAAAAAGCGTTGCCACAAGCTCATTGTACCCGGTACAATAGGATAGGGCAATAGGAGGGGGCAATTGACCGAGGACCCACTCTAAAGGAGATACACGTATCGAAATTGTAGTTCTTTTTTTAACAGGGGCTGTTATTACCGCTCTTCTCGTGTTTGGTGTCAAAAGCGGGGCGGAAAAAATGCGAAATGCCCGTCTTAGTAAAGAACCGGTGGTGGCAAAGGTATATTCCGAAGAGGAAGAGCGGCTGCGCACTAAGGCGCAGGGCCCCGGGTTTCACCGATGTCCCTTATGCGGAACAGTACTGGAGAAAGCGGAAAAGGTAAAAAGTGTGCTCTATCCGGGTAAACCCGACGGTATGATGGAAATTTACGGCTGTCCCTACTGTTATTCGGGAAAAAGCGGGAAAGCCGCGGGCTACTCTCCCTCCGGCAGACGTCTTAAACCGAGGGTCTGCCCCGTGTGCAAAAAGGAGCTGCCCCGCAATGGGCTGGTATACGCACGTTTTTTTCAAGACCGTGAGCGTCGCCATGCCCATGTAGTGGGCTGCACCCAGTGTTATACCCGCCGACGGCGCTAATCAGGAAGCTGTACCGGTTCACCCAAGAACCGTGGACCGGTGCGAAACACATACACATCCATAACAGCCTTCACCTTGGCAAAGACCTCACGCAGCAGAACTTTTATGCCGAACGCTGCGGGAACATTACCGGCGGCGTACCCCACCGCCTCGAGCCCCTTGCGGTGAGCGATAAACACCGCCCGCCGGCCGTGAAACTCCTGGGTGATAATGGTGACACTCCGCCGGCCGAAGACCTCTTTACATCGTACTACGGAGTCGAGAGTCCTAAACCCCGCGTAATCGAGGTAAATATGGTCCGACGGCACCCCGCGAGCCTCCAGTTCCTCTTGCATACCCTTGGGTTCATTGTAAGAGCGTTTAGAATTGTCCCCGCTTACAATGATGTACTCAATTTTACCGGCCCGGTAGAGTTGCTCCGCCGCTTCGATCCTATGCTTGAAGTAGGGATTGTTCCCCCCGCCGCGTAAATACCGGCTGGTCCCCAGTACAAGCCCTGCGCTGTTGTAGGGTACCGAATCGATAGAATCGTACATATAATTGGAAGTAGTAGCGACTATGTGATAGTTACTGAACACAATGAGCACTACAAGGCTGATCCATAAAAGATGTATCATATAAGTTCGCCGTTTCAAATGAGGGGATTATATTGAATTTAATAGGCTTCGTATACAACTTTGACGACTTGAACAGCAATAATTAGTAATGGTAAAGTCTTGCCATGGAAAAGATGAAACGAACGGCAACATGTGGAGAATTGAATACATCAAGGACCGGTGAAGAAGTGGTCCTGAACGGGTGGGTCCACCGTACCCGTGACCACGGGGGCATTCATTTTGTAAGCCTTCGTGATCGTTACGGTGTTACCCAGGTAGTGATAGACGAAGACGCCCCCGAGGCGCTAAAGGCAATAGCCCGGGATGTAAAGCGTGAGTATTGCATTGCGGTAAGGGGTGTAGTTCGGGCACGACCGGAGGAAATGGTAAATCCGGATATGAGCACCGGCGATATCGAAGTGCAGGGGAGAGAAATTGAAATTCTCAGCCGCTGCGAACCCCTGCCTTTTAATATTGACGAGCGTACCGATGCCAAGGAGGAGCTACGCCTTACCTACCGCTACTTGGACCTGCGCTCTTTCAGTATGCAGCGAAAAATAAAACTGCGCGCCGATGCCACTTTTGCGGTCCGAGAATATCTGAAGGGCCGTGGTTTTATGGAGATAGAAACCCCCTCGATGATTCGCTCTACCCCGGAGGGGGCCCGGGACTTTTTGGTCCCCTCCCGTATCCATCCCGGCAAATTTTACGCCCTGCCCCAGAGCCCGCAGCTTTTTAAACAGCTGTTGATGGTCTCCGGGTTTGACCGTTATTTTCAGATTGCCCACTGCTTCCGCGATGAAGATGCCCGGGGGGACCGCCAGCCGGAGCACAGCCAAATCGATATGGAGATGAGTTTTGTCTCCAAAGAAGAGGTCTTTGAGGTAGTTGAGGGAATGCTCTCCCATGTATTTAAGGAGAGCCTTGGAATAGACCTTGAAATTCCCTTTGCCCGCCTTAGCTATCACGATGCAATGAACCTCTACGGCAGCGACAAGCCCGACCTGCGCTACGATCTTCATATGCGAGACTTCAATGATATCGCCGCAAAGAGCGGCTTTAACGCCTTTAAGTCGGTGGTGGAAAACGGCGGATCGGTAAAGGCCCTGGTGGCCCCCGGCTGTGCCTCCTACTCCCGCAAGCAGATTGACCAGCTGGAAAAAGACGCCAAAGTATACGGTGCGAAGGGCCTTGCATGGATGAAGGTGACTGAAGATGGGCTCGACGGGGGAGTTGCAAAATTCTTCTCCGAACAGGCCGACGATATTATCAACTACTTAAGCGCCGAAGCCGGCGATTTGATTTTAGCTGTCGCGGACAAGTGGAATACCGCCTGTACTTCTTTAGGTGCCGTCCGTTCGCGCCTTGGCAAGGACCTCGGATTGACCACACCGGGTACCTTCCGATTTGGCTGGATAGTAGACTTCCCGCTCTTTGAGTGGAATGAAGATGAGGGCCACTGGGAAGCGGCCCATCATATGTTTACCATGCCCCAGGAACAGTACCTGGACACTATGGAGCAAGACCCGGGGGCGGTAAAGGGAGACCTCTACGACCTGGTGTGTAACGGCTACGAGATGGCCTCCGGCTCCATCAGGATCCACGACCCGGAGATCCAGAAACGGATTTTCAACATTGTCGGGTTTTCCGAGGAAGAGGCGGAACGCCGTTTCGGTTTTCTGCTGAAGGCCTTTCAATACGGACCACCCCCCCACGGCGGTATAGCTCCCGGGCTTGACAGGCTGATTATGGTAATGGCCGAAGAGGAGTCGATTAAAGAGGTAATTGCATTTCCTAAGAACAATGTAGGCGCCTCACCGATGGACGATTGTCCCGCGCCGGTTGATGAGGACCAGCTTGAGATGCTGCACCTCCAGCTCAACCTGCCGGAAGAGGATGAAACCGGGACGGAAGGCAGCGGTCCTGCCGGTTAGTGCGTCCTGTTAGTACGCGCTGTAAGGCTGTACTTCACGAATGTCGATTTTCAAACGGACCCTCGAATGGTACCCCCCCGCATCGATTACGGTGTAGGGGGGTTCTGTTAAAGCGACCGATGCTTTGATGCGACGGGGCTTGTTTTTGTAGCGGGGCCGCAGATGCTCACGGAGGGCGTTTTTGATTGCCTGGTTAAAGGATTCGAATTTTGCCCTGTAACCGCCCTGCAGGGGCTCCGTGCCCCGCCCGGCGGCTACTGTGAGGGTATTGCTCCCCCAGGATTGAAGACGCCGCTGTTGAAAATCGGCAAGATTGTAGCGAACATGGACAAAATACTTGTTATTGCTCGTACGGACCTGAAGTACCCGCAGAGAAGGGTCGCCGTGGGGAATTTCCGCCCGCGCCTCGATAACCAGTTCTTCTTCAACTTTACGCTCGCGGTCCTGGGGAGTATATAGCACATCAAAGCCGTAGATCATCCCTGACAGTACTATTCTCGCCTCTTCCAGGGTCCGCCGAATCGCCTCCTCCTGGGAAATGACGCCTGTAGAGATAAGCGGTTCTACGGGGCTGTCCGGGGTATCCGCGGCGGGGGAATTCGGCTGAAGGCCCTCCATTATAGGGTCAAGCTCGGTCCAGAACTCGGCGGTGATAATATCTCTATCCCCGGGGTATGCCCACACCCCCGACGACACACCGCCATCGCTCCGGCCCGGTCCAAGGAAAAGCACTAGTAGACTGGTGAAGAAAACAGCGACGGCAGTGCTACGTCGGTGGTTGAGAGAGGCTGTTATCGCCAACGGCCTCCCCTTCTTCCACTTGTGAAAGAATCCATGGGATTAATTCCCATTCGAATGACCAGATACAAATAGGCAAAGGCAAAACCTGCGAGATGGGTCAGGTGCGCTACTCCGCTTTGCATACTGAAAACCTGATTAAACAGCTCGATTGCCGTATAGCCGATTACCAGCACCGGTGCACGGACCGGCAGGATTCCGAAGATATAAATATTGGCGTGGGGGAAATAGACGGCAAAGGCCAGGAGTACGGCAAACACTGCTCCTGAGGCGCCAAGAAGGATAACCCCGTACATTCCCGTCAGAATATAGACTATAAACGAAAAGATACCCGCCAGCAGTCCAGTAACCAGATAAAAGAGCAGAAATTCGCTGCTGCCCATCCGTCGCTCAACCTGAACACCGAAAAAGAAGATGCCCAGCATGTTAAAGAGAATGTGGGAGAACCCCGCATGGGTGAACATGTAGGTGAAAAACTGCCAGATAAAGCCTTTTTGCAGAACTAAACCTGGTATTAATGCCGTATAGAAGCGGCTGTGGGGGCTTATGTAGTTCAACATAAAGATAAGCACATTGACTACAATAATCCCAAAGGCTACATTATTGTAGGTATACCGAAAGGGTTTGCGTAGGATTGATTGTTTCATAATCAGAAGGTAGTAAGTTTTCCCGAAGCGGTCAAGCGGTTTATCATTTTGGGTATATACTGGAGGATACTATGAAACGCAGCCGTCCCGACCACTACACGGATAAGGCAAAGAAAGCCGGTTACCCCGCCCGGTCAGTGTATAAATTAGAGGAGATCCAGAAAAAATTCCAGATCCTCAGCCGCGGCGACAGGGTTCTTGATATTGGGGCTGCTCCAGGGAGCTGGAGCATGTATGCCTCCCGGCTGGCTGGGCCTGAGGGCAGGGTTGTAGGGGTCGATCTTAAGGAGTATATGGTCCCCCAGGGGTGTAAGAATATTGAAATCCTTACGGGGGATGCCTTTTCCCCGGAAATGGCCGAGAAGTTAGCTGAGAGGGGGCCCTATGAGGTGATAATGAGTGACGCCGCGCCGGCTACCACAGGAAACAGGATGATCGATACCGCCCGATCTGCGGGTTTAGCCGAAGAGTGCATCGCGACCGCAGAGGGCTTGCTGAGGGAAAAGGGGAATTTAATAATCAAACTGTTTCAGGGGGGAGAGGAGCAGGAAATTTTGCAGCAGCTTCGCGGCGCTTTTAAAAGCGCAAAACCCTTTAAGCCGAAGTCCAGCCGCAAGGATTCCTTCGAAGTTTTTATGGTAGCTACGGGTTTTCGGGGGCGGCCCGGGGATGGGGCTGCCCGGGATGAGCCTAGGGAGGGCAACTATGGGTAAAAGGAACAGCAGAGAAAGGGGTCTCCAGGGAGATTACCTCCCAGGAAGCCGAATAACTAGAAACGGGAAACCGGGTCCTCGCCGGCGAAGTTTTTCTCCATTCGCATACCTCCTGTTGGCTGCTGCGGGTTTATTTCTGTTCTCCGGGTGCCAGAGTATGGGCGGCGACGGATACAACGCCGCCGGTGTTGCCGAACAGCTTCAGAGAAGCGGCGCCGAGGGAGAGGACCGACTGAACCGTATTCAGGCGAAACTGGTAGAGGGGGCCCACTCAATTAGGGGCCGCTCCCAACTGAATGTTGGCGGAAGGCGCTTCAACACGGATTGTACCGGTACGGTGTTGGCAATCTACTGGTTTGCCGGCATAGACCTTAGCACGCCATTAGCCGACTACCGAGGCAACGGGGTTACCCGCCTGTACCGCTTCCTTGAGGAAGAGCGGGCACTCTACAAAACCAGGCGCCCGAAACCTGGGGATATCATTTTCTGGGACAACACCTACGATCGAAATGATGACGGCCGGGTTAACGATTATCTCACACATACGGGAATGGTTGTTGAGGTTGAAAAGGACGGTACGGTCCACTATGTACATCATAACTACCGTAAAGGGGTGGTTTTTGCCCGCATGAATCTTTACAGGCCGGGGGTACATATAGAAACAATTGACGGGAGACAACAGCTAATAAACTCACCCATGCGAATGCGGGGTTCACCAAATTACGATAAGTGGCTTGCCTCGCAGCTCACCCGCTCCTTTGGGCGTGCATGGGAGGCGGTTGACTCGTCGGCCTTTTTAGGGGGCTAAATATCCTTCACTTCATTCTCTAGGAGTTCAACAACATCTTTAAATTGAGGTCTGTTTTCCTCATCAATGTCCATTAAGGCTTTGTGGGCTTTTATGAGCATTTGGAGATCCTCTTTTTTATCATGTTCCTCATCGGGTATTTCCTTTAGGTCGTCAACACCCTTCATATCCTCAACGATGGTAAAAAGCTTGTTAAAGCGTACACTGCGGAGGATTTCGTTTATATCTTCGTTCGGAGATACAATGGTCACATGCATATTTGCATTGTGACGGGCCCTGCCGGCAATTTTAGCAATAAGCCCTAAATTGGTGCTGTCTATATAGGTAGCTTCCGAAAGGTCGATTACTACGTTCTTGAAACCCCTCTCCATCAGCCCGTCTACAAAATGATCGAAGCCGGAGCTGGTGGTGTATTTCAAATTTCCCACCATTTTAATATAGGTAATATCGTCCTTCTCGGCGTAAAAATATCTACCTCGTTCCATAATCGGCACTCCTCTTCAACATAAGAAAAGTAATATCGTCAGGAAAACTGTACTGCCGGGAGAGGCCCAACTGTTCGGTTAATTCCTGAAGGTTAATGTCCGGGCGACTAAAAATATGTCGTATTAAATTACGCTTTTCCTTTATCGAGGCCTGGGGAAGGAGCTCCAGTATTCCATCGGAAATAATCAACACACATGATTCCTGGCCGATCGATAGGTGCTCTTCGACAAACTCCGGCTCAACAAACAGCCCCACTGGAGTACCCGCAGGTTCCAGGGGCTTAATCTTTCCATTTTCTCGCAAAAGGGGATAGGGAAACTGACCGCAGTTGGTATAACGCAAAGTATTTTGCTTCTGATCTAGTACCCCATAGAAAATAGTTAAGTACTTTCCAAAGTTTTCACGTAATATCTCGCTGTTCAGTTTTTTCACCAGCAAGTAGGGGCGCAAAATGAGGGAATCCCCCTCGTTCCAGTAATTTTCAAGCTGAGTATCAATAAAGTTTTTCAAAAGCACGGTAATAAAGGCCGAAGAAATGCCGTGTCCGGACACATCCGCCATATAAAAACCGACCCGATCATTATCAATTTCAAAGTAATCCAGAAAATCACCGCTTAAGTACATTGAAGTGTATATTCGACTGGAGAAAGTGGAGTCTCCAAAACTTTTCTGAGTATCCGGTAGAAGTTTCTGCTGCATCCGTCCGCCGGCCTCTTGATCATTTTCAAGGCGGGAAATATATGAACGGAGTTTTAGATTTGCCTCGGACAAAGCACGGGTACGATCCTGCACCTTTTTATCTATAGAACTATTCAGGTCCGAAATTTTTCGAAGGTCCTGGTAAGAGCGAACGGCACTTATTAACGTTGCCCTGAGTTTTTCCGAATTTACTTCCGCCTTTTCTTTGTAGTCGTTAATATCATATTTATCAAACAGCTGTTCCTGTAATGGAATTCCATCTCTACTTGTGCGGAGAATGATCCTAAGGGATAAATATTTTAAATCATTTCGGATGGTATGGACCAACTGCAGGCCGGTTTTATTGTAGTCCATAATGATGTCGATAAGGGCAACCGCAATATCATCATGCTCTTTGAGGAGCTTGACCGCATCCCGTGTAGTGTATGCCTCCAATAACTCAACCGCCCGATCCTTACAAACGAGGCCCTTTAACACCTGTTTCGCACTTAGATGGACCTCTTCATCATCATCAACTATGAGTATTTTCCATGTACTCGGAAATGAACTTTCCCGCGACAGCCCATTTTCTGACAAACACTACCATCCTTACACACTAATTTTCCACTATTAGATAGGAAACCGCCAATCCAATCAATACCCTAATGTGAGCATTCACAGTGTGAAAATTTTTGAAAAAATTTCACATTGCGAATTGCTGCCACTATAAATCTAGAATATATACAGTTCCTGGGGAAGTCAATTATTGTTGGAACTATTATACATAACTGTGTAATCCGCTCATAAGATAGTTCACACCAAAAAAAGTAAACATGGTGAGTATAAATCCTATTACCGCAACTAGAGCGGTGATTTTACCCCGTGCTCCCCGTATAAACCTGAGGTGCAGGTACAAGGTATAGGTAAGCCAGGTCACCAAAGCCCACGTTTCTTTTGGGTCCCAGCTCCAGTAACTTCCCCAGGCCTGTTCCGCCCACACCATACCGAACACGAGGGCCCCAAGGGTAAATAACACATAGCCTACAGTAACCGACAGATATGTCACACGATCGGCCTGCACCCGCCTCTCCTCGTGGGGGCTGAAAAGAAAAACCAGGGCTGCGGCAAAGGCTAGTACAAAAAAGGCCTCTCCTGCGAAACTGAGGAGGACATGCATCACCAGCCAATGGGACTGCAAAGCGGGGACCGGAGGGACCAGATTGTCCGGGATCAAGGGAGATGAAGCCAGGGCCAACAATATAAAGGCAACAGAGGTCCCGATAAACATTATATATGTATTCGGCCCCGGCCGTTCGCCGGAGGCCCTTTGGGCAGGAGTCCTTCGGCTTACAAAATAGAGCAGCAGAAGTACCCCCGCAGCAAATATTACAAGGGCTTCATAGGTGTGGGTAACCGCTGGAAAGCGAAGCTGGTAAGAGCGATATCCAAAATCAAAGAAAAGAAGAAGCGCCCCGAGCAAAAAGAACACCCGCTCAATTTCATAACTTACTTCACCCTTCCGAAACAGTTTTACTATCTGATCAATCATCAGAATTATAGTTACCACAAAGGCAATTGTTGCCGTCATATTACCCCTCTACGAATCTTATCCGCTAAAATGAATGATAAACCTAATAAGAAAAAGATAATTCCGGCGATTATTGCCGGATAGCCTGGGTCATATACTGCCTGAAGCACACTGGCCCCCTCGTTTTCCTGGTAGCTCCTCTGATAGATCTTCAGACGCCCCATTGAATAGGGTTTATTTACAAGAACATCGGACCGGTCCACTAGTTCAAACTCCCCCTCTTCAGAAGTTCCTTTTAGGACCTGTATTGAAGAGATATACTGTTTTGGCCTTCCATCGTTATAATAGCTTATATGAAAATCTTCCAGTCTTATCAGATAGGTAGAGTTCAAATTCACCAGTTCCCCCGGTTTAAGGGTCACCGCTCCGTCTATCCGGCCATAATGGCTTAATAGCCCTCCGACTAAAAAGAGTAAAATTGAAAGATGCACTAAATCGGGGCCGGTTGCAAGCCATCCAAAACGGTGGAAATAGCTCCCGGATTTTAAGCGCCCCACTACCCTTGCCACCGCGCACACCGTCAAATTAACAGCAAAAAGCATCACCGGAATAATTACCCACGCAACCCCTACTTCAGGACCCCGTATTCCAATCACCATCGTAAGGCCGATTAGATACACAATAAGTACAATTGCAAGTTTCATGGAGCGAAAAAACCTGTAAAGCGCCTTTAGCATGGGGGCAATTCCCCTTTTTCAGTAGGTAGTAGCATCAACTTCGCCCCCTCCTTGGCCTCCTTCTATTCGAACAAAAATCCTGTTCGGCATACAGGCACTCCAATCGCCGTGATTATATAGCCGGCCGGCTTGAATACATAGTTTATTCGGGCAGGGTGACTCTACTATCGCAGCGTGTCCGTCGTGTATCTCCACGTAGGTTGTACCAATTGGCCCCTCGACCGCAACCCTGCGGTCCTCCTCCAGCGTATACACATAGGTCTCCTCTTCAGTCTGAATTTGCACATGAAGGGGGCCGTCACTGCCGGCGTAGACGTATACCCCAAGACTTAAAGTTATTACAAGAGAAACAAGTATCGCAATATAATCCAATATTTTCAAATGTAGTTTCATGTCTTGGCCATATACAATTATAACAGAGGTGCTTATAAAATTAGAACTCCCCAATGAGAAATCCTCAATGAGTCCGGGAAGTATATTAAATTCGCCTGCAAAAAACCAGGTCACTTACACCAACTTACGACTTACCCCAGAGCACTTACACCGACTTACCCCAGGGTTCTTAAAACCAGGGATGATAAAAACAAGGGCGGCCCACAATATGCAGCATCTAGCTGCGTATCGGGCCGCCCTCGGTAATTTTCATTGCAGTGTATTCGGAATTACACCGCTTTCTCCAGAATACGGTTCAGCCGTTTCACAAAATCCGCCGGCTTTTTGAGCTCCGCCCCCTCAACCAGCATAGCCTGCTCAAGCAGGAGGTAGCTCACATCCTCCAGCAGGTTTTTGTCGTCGGAGTTTTGCAGCCGCTGTACAATCGCGTGGTTCGGGTTTACCTCCAGAATCGGTTTCATCTCCGGCAGGTCCTGCTGGCCCATCGCCTTCAGCATCTGCTGCATCTGCATAGTCGGATCATTCTCATCAGCTACAATACAGGAGGGTGAATCACTCAAGCGGTTGGACACAACCACATCTTTCACACGATCACCAAGGATATCCTTGATCTTCTTAAGAAGGGGTTCAACCTCCTTCTCCTTTGTCTTGTCCTCATCTGTCTTCAGCTCCTCAGCAGAGCCGCTGCGGTTTACCGATTTAAGCTCGATCTCCTGGTAGGTACCGATAGAAGGAACAACAATCTCGTCGATATCGTCGTCCATAATAAGAACTTCAATTCCCTTATTCCTGTACGCTTCCAGCAGGGGCGAGTTACGCAGCGTATCCTCATCTTCACCGGTGATGTAGTAAATCGCCTTCTGGTCCTCGTTCATTCGCTCTTTATATTCTGCCAGACTTGTAAAGCCCTCTACCTCGGTGGATTTGAAACGGACCAGTTCCATCAGGGTATCTCGGTTGGTAAAATCGGAGTAAAGCCCTTCCTTGAGGGGACGGTTGTACTGTTCAATGAACTTTGTGTACTTTTCGACATTGTTCTCCGAAAGCTGCTTAAATTCGGCCAGCAGTTTCTTTACCGAGCTGGAGCGGATCTGATTCATTATTTTGTTCTGCTGCAGGATCTCGCGGCTCACGTTCAAGGGCAGATCGTCGGAATCGATAACTCCCCGGACAAAACGCAAATACGTGGGCATCAGCTCCTTTGAATCGTCGGTAATGAATACCCGGCTCACATACAACTTTACACCGGGCTCGTAGTCGGCCTGGTACATATCAAAGGGCGCTTTTTGGGGCACATAAAACAGGGTGGTGTACTGCAGAGTTCCCTCCGCCTTTGTGTGAAGGTAGTGCAGGGGATCGTCATTATCATGGCTGATAGTTTTATAGAATTCGTTGTACTCTTCATCGGTAATTTCGGTTTTTGTCCTCTTCCACAGGGCGGAGGCCTTGTTTACCTGCTCCCGCTTGTGCTCAACCTTCTCTTTTTTATCGTCCCCTTCACCTTCATAGCTCTTCTGGTCGTACTCAAGAAAGATCGGGAAGGCGATATGGTCGGAGTATTTTTTCACCAGCTGCTCAATCTGCCAGCGGTTGGCGTATTCGGCACCTTCGTCGTTCAAATGAAGGGTAACGGTGGTCCCGTATTCGGGGCGCTCGGCCTCCTTGATGGTGTAGTTTTCTTCTCCGGTGCTGATCCACTGCCAGCCCTGTTCCTCCCCAGCCTTTCGGGTAAGGACCTCCACTTTGTCGGCCACCATGAACACCGAGTAAAAACCGACGCCGAACTGTCCAATCAGGTTAGCATCCTGCTTTGCGTCACCGGAGAGCTGGTTCAAAAAGTTTTTTGTTCCGGAACGGGCGATAGTACCCAATTGCTCATCCAGCTCATCACTGTTCATTCCGATACCGTTATCTTTTACGGTGAGGGTTTTCTTTCCGTCCTCATCAAAAAAAATCTCGATACGCGGTTCAAATTTCATCTGCTTAAACTCATCATCGGTCAGGGTGCGGTACTTCAACTTATCCAGTGCATCGGAAGAATTGGATATCAGCTCTCTTAAAAAGATCTCTTTGTGGGAATAGAGGCTGTGAATAATGAGGTGCAGAAGTTGAGAAACTTCTGTTTTAAACTTGTGTTTAGCCATTTCTGTCTCCTTTTATCTGATTCGGTATGGGTTCATTCTACTTCTGTGGAAAAATATACAAAAAAACAGGCCCAGCGGCAAATATGAATTTTCTAAACTGAGGCCTGTGCTGACGCATGGAGGCCTGTGCTGAAAATCCGGATCTGGTACTGCACTGAACGCTGAGCTTGTGGGCTGGAAGCAAAAGCCCGGGGCTGGGCAAAGTTGCCGGGGCGCCGGGATTCTACTACTTGCACTTTGCTCGTAATAAGTTTATATTTTTAGTGCAAATCATGGACGACGACGTTCCTTTATCCACAAACTATTCAACTCACATAAAAACCATCGCCGGCGTGGAAGGTAGTACGTAAGTACATGGTATTCGAACTAGTATCAATCATAATTCTAATATGCCTGTCCGCTGTATTCTCTTCAACCGAAACCGCCTATACGTCTCTTTCCTTCATCCAGGTGCAGTCACTGGTCAAACATCATGGAAAAGCGGGTAAACTTGTTGAAAAGCTCAGCGCCCGACCGGACACCCTGCTTACTACCATACTCATAGGAAACAATCTGGTAAACATCGCCGCCTCGGCTATCGCAACCCAGTTTACCGTCCATGTATTCGGCAATCAGGCGGTGGGAATCATGACGGGAGTGCTCACCCTGGTCATACTCATATTCGCGGAGGTTACTCCCAAACAGATGGCCATTATTCACAGTGAAAAACTCGCCCTGAGAATGGCCTATCCGATCCATTTCTTGTCAATATTCCTGTTTCCATTTATTAAGCTTATTGGATTCGTCAGCTCGGCAATTACACGCTTTTTTTCGACCGAAAAGAAGATTAACACTTCCCTTGACGGAATTCTTCACATGGTACACATGGCAGAACGCGAGGGGGTGGTAGAAAACTACGAAACCCGAATGGTAAAAAGTGTATTTCGATTTAATGACACCCAGGTTCAAACCATAATGACCCACCGCACCGATATTTTCAGCCTGGAGGCAGACCTCTCTCTTGATACTGTTCTAAAGGATATCACTAAAGAGGGGTACTCCCGCATACCCGTATACGACGAAAACCCGGAGTACATTGTCGGCATTCTGCTTGTGCGGGATTTGATGCGCTACATTGCGGAGGGACGAAAAGATAATGTACCGGTTCGGGATATTATGACGGAGCCGATTTTTGTCTCCGAAACACGGAAAGTGAACGAGCTGTTTTTTCTCTTTAAGAAGGAGAAGCTAAATATAGCGGTGGTAATGGACGAATACGGCGGTTTGGCGGGCATCGTCACCCTTGAGGATGTAGCAGAAGAGCTGTTCGGAGAGCTCTACGATGAAAACGAAATACAGGGCTGGGAGAAAATCACCCCCCTGGAAGACAACAGCTTCAGAATAACAGGAGACACTTCGCTTCACCAAATAGAAGATCGTTTCGGCATCATCTTTGAGCACAGCAAGTACGTTCAAACCGTCGGAGGTTTGCTGGTTGAACACATTGGTACAATACCTGTAGAGAATCAGAAAATAGAGACTCCCAAGGGGACCTTTATTGTAGAAAACCTCCGGCGCAAGCGAATCGAAACGGTCATTTTTACGCCCCTTCAAACCGACACTGAATCTGAGCAGTAAGGCGGCACCGAGCAGAGGCAATTCAACATGAGAATTTTCTAAAAATTTCTCACTTCAAAACCCCTGACTCGGCAGTTGACGCAACGGGCCCGAGTGAATATCATTCTGCCATGAGCAAGTACCCGTTTAATGAGATCGAAAAGAAATGGCAAGAGTATTGGGATGAGCAGAAGACATTTAAGGTGACCGAAGACCCTTCTGTTCCTGAAGAAAAGCGACTGTACGTGTTGGATATGTTTCCCTATCCTTCAAGTCAGGGATTACACGTAGGCCACCCCGAAGGGTATACCGCCTCCGACATCTACAGCCGCTTTATGCGAATGCGGGGCTACAAGGTCCTACACCCAATGGGTTTCGACTCCTTCGGCCTCCCGGCAGAAAACTATGCTATTAAAACCGGTACCCAACCGCGGGTAACTACCGAAGAAAATATCGATCTGTTCATCAATCAGATCAAAACTCTTGGTTTCAGCTACGACTGGGACCGTCAGGTGTCCACCCACCGTCCGGAATACTTCAAATGGACCCAGTGGATTTTTCTCAAACTCTTTGAACAGGGCTTAGCATATGAAGATGAGGCCCCCATTAACTGGTGCCCCTCCTGCAAAACCGGCCTGGCCAACGAAGAAGTGAAGGACGGCCGCTGCGAGCGCTGCGGAGAAGAGGTAAACCGCAAAAGCATCCGCCAGTGGATCCTCAAAATCACCGAGTACGCCGACCGGCTGCTGGAGGACCTTGAACTGCTGGACTGGTCCGAATCGATCAAAACCATGCAGCGCAACTGGATCGGCCGATCCGAAGGGGCGGATGTAAAGTTTAAGCTGGCCGACGGAAGCGATGAGTTTGAAGTGTATACTACCCGCCCGGACACCCTCTTCGGTGCTACCTATATGGTACTTGCCCCCGAGCATCCCCTGGTAGAGAAGCTTACGACCGAAGACCGACTTGCCGATGTGCAGGCATATCTCGACCAGGCTCAGAAAAAATCGGACCTTGAACGTACCGACCTTGCAAAGAACAAAACCGGTGTATTCACCGGCTCTTATGCAATTAATCCGGTCAACGGAAAAGAGATACCCATCTGGGTGGCCGACTACGTGCTCATCTCCTACGGGTCCGGTGCCATCATGGCCGTCCCCGCGCATGACGAACGGGACTGGGAGTTCGCCAAAAAGTTCGATCTGCCGATTATCGAAGTGCTCCAGGGAGGAGATGTCGACAAAGAGGCCTACATTGGCGACGGCCTGCATGTAAACTCGGAGTTCCTAGACGGCCTGAATAAACAGGATTCAATCGAAAAAATCATCAATTGGCTCGAAGAAAAAAGTCTCGGTAAACGGGCCATTAATTATAAACTCCGCGACTGGATATTCAGCCGCCAGCGCTACTGGGGCGAGCCGATTCCCATCGTACACTGTGAAAAGTGCGGCCCCGTTCCACTTCCCGAAGAGGATCTGCCCCTGACCCTGCCGGAGGTCGACTCGTACAAACCCACCGGCACCGGCGAATCACCGCTGGCAGCCATCGACGAGTGGGTCAACACCACCTGTCCCAAGTGCGGGGGCCCCGGAAAGAGGGAGACCAACACCATGCCCCAGTGGGCCGGCTCGTGCTGGTACTACCTGCGTTATTTAGACCCGCAGAACGATGAAAAGTTCGCCGATATGGACAAAATAAAGTACTGGATGCCGGTGGACCTGTATGTCGGCGGGGCCGAGCATGCGGTGCTGCACCTGCTCTACGCCCGCTTTTGGCACAAGGTGCTGTATGATATTGGTGCAGTCAACACAAAGGAACCCTTCCAGCGCCTGGTAAACCAGGGCATGATCCTCGGTGAAGGCGGAGTAAAAATGTCCAAGTCCCTGGGCAACGTCATCAACCCCGACGACATCATTCGCGATTTTGGCGCCGACTCTATGCGGGTGTATGAAATGTTTATGGGCCCCTTGCAGGTATCCAAAGCATGGTCGACCAAGGGCCTTGCCGGTGTACACCGGTTCCTCGACCGTGTGTGGCGGGTCTCCGATCGGCCGATTATCGATGATGAGCCGCCCAAGAAGTATCTTCAACTGCTCCACAAGACCATAAAAAAAGTAAGTGAAGATACCGAGGGGCTGGAATTCAACACCGCAATCGCCCAGATGATGATCTTTATCAATGAGATCTTTCAGGACACACAGATTTACCGTGCACTTTGGGAACCCTTTGTAAAACTTATCTCACCCTACGCGCCGCACCTCGGCGAGGAGATGTGGGTAAAACTTGGCAATACACCCAGCGTGTCGGATTCAGACTGGCCGGAGTGGAATGAAGATTTGACGAAAGAGGAAGAGGTAACAGTAGTCCTCCAGATCAACGGTAAAGTCCGCGCAAAGATTGAACTGCCCGCAGGCACCGATGAAGAAACCCTGAAACAAACCGCCCTCGGGAACGAGCGTGTTTCCCATTGGACCGAGGGAAAACAGATTATTAAGGTAATTACCGTTAAGGATAAACTGGTCAATATCGTTGTGAAATAGCCGGCCGCAGTGCCTCTATTGATTTTGCCTCGTGTAAAGAAAAACTACCGAGGCTGTCGCATATCCAGCGGCAGCCTCCTTTTTTGTCTACGTAAATATGTAATTCTAAACCGCCCTCTGGAGAAAAAAAGCAATGCCCCCCGGGATACAGTCCGCTGAATTTGACTAAGCTATATCCTTCTTCAGAGGCGGCGGAGTCCGGCGATTCACCCTCACCGGACACAGCTTCCACGGTTCCATTAAAAAAAAGATTCCCGGAGATCCACGTTTCGGCGGGTAGCTCAATAGAAAGGGAATAGAGTTTTCTGCTTCTTACGTAAAGACGATTCAAGCGACCTCGAACTAAAGCCCCCTTTATTTTATCAATATCGCAGCGCCACGGATCACCCTCTCCTTCTTTTTCCATCTCTGAGGCAAGGGCCTCCACACATACGGTTTCACAACGTTCGGAGAAATCCCACAACTCCTGCAACACCTTTGCCGGCGGCCCGTAACGGTACCGAAGCCGAAGAGTTCGTGCAACCACAATCCCCCCGGCGGGGGTAAGACGACCCATCGGGTAGGAAAGCACTGGGACATTAAAGCCGCGCTGCACTTCAATTACCGCCCTCCTCACACCGACAGGAAGATACAGAGACTTAATTTTTCCATCGCCGCCGGGATACAGTAACAGATGAGATATCGGAGCACCCTTCTGTGCCCATACAGGCTCAGGTATTATGACTTCCACCTTTACCGTCGCCATACCGCCGAGGGCCCCTCCACACCCGGTACAACCTACCACGGCCATCAACAAGGCACACATAGCAAAAATTCTCATATAGCTTCTCTCCCCCCATTTAAAACTACAGAGAGAGATGCTGCCCTGCTTCAATATAAAAGTAATTAAGTGTTTAGATATAACCCTTCGCCTGAAGCTGCGCTTTATACAGGCTGCGGATGGTAAGAAGAATGTGCTGATATGCTTCAGATTGGTAATCCCGATACGTCCAGGGAAGGGAGGTATAGCCCTTACGACGGTATATCAGGGTTATTTCAGCGAAAATTCCATCGGAGAGAGGTACCCGCTGGGCGTTATCCTTTGTAGAGGCGAGGATCAATTTGCCGAGGGAAAGCAGACCCGGGTCGAGGTTGACTTTTCGATTTCTTTCCAGATCATCGCCCTCCATAAACTCCTCTTCCAAGCGATTGGTCAACAGCTTGTGGGCCGCCAGCTGATCCGGCGGAGTAAGCTGCTCAAAGCTTAAAAAATATCGGGTAATCCGGTTCCCCATTTCCCTGTTATAATAATTGGTAAAGGTAAAAGGGATTCCATCGCTTCGATAGTCTATTGGCCCGTATTGTTCGCTCAGACGATTTTCAACAGTCTGTATGTAGTCAGGACCTGCGCATAAAACCCCAATGACCAGTTTTTCCGGTGTAAATGGTATAATTTCTCCCAATTTTTAACTCCTGTATTGATAGGAACTCCAGTTTATATGATAATATGGAAGCGATGGAAGATAATAGCGATTTTTTTCAATCTCTGGAAACAGCGTTACAACACTACAGAAACTCATTAGAGAAAAATGAACTTCGTCAACTCAAAGAGCAGTTTCGTTTTTTTCACCAGTCCTTTCAATCTCTATACGACATTCTCCTTCGCAAGGGGCTTCTTGTAGAAGACCCGTATAAGGATGAGCATAAAATTTCTGAAGTAACAACTCCACCCACCGGACCGATGAAAGAATCTGAGAAAAAAGACGTTATCAGTCAGCGTCTTTCCATTTACGACTCAATTCTGGAGTTCCTCAACAACTACTATCAGTTTAATCTTGATTACATTACCCTTCCAAATGTAAAACAGCTTGTCGACATTGTTACGTATATTAAATGGAGCTCCTTCTCGGAAACAAGCGGTAACCTCAACACCAAGGTCCTGGCGGAGGTGGTAAACCGTATCCCCCCCGGCCAGGAAGACCTGACCAATAATATTTTGACCGATAGTGTACGGCAGCTTGAAAAAAAGTCCAAAACGATTCTGGCTATATTAAAAAAGATAGCCGGTTACCAGCGGGAAAGATACAAATATGAGTTCCGACTGCAGATGTTCAACTCAATGCATTTTAAGCCGGAAGCACTTGAAGAAAAACGGGAAGAGGTAATTAAGGCGATTAAAGCAAAGTTTAATCAGCATATGCCCGGTACCGCATACTATCCTGAGCTCATCGAAGAAGTCCTTGATGAAGAAACCGGCCCAGGGGCGGAACAGCGCCGGATGGATACACTAAAAAAATTAGAGGTTGAAAACAAAGAAAAAGAAACTAATAAGCCAAAATCCTTTAAGCCCCTCTTGCTTGAAGCCTACCGCATTCTTGCCTCCGCAGCCACTCCCCTCGAGCAGGCAGTACAGAAGCTGAAATACAACAGCAGTGTTATTGAGAACCGTAGGCTCACATTCAGTGAAAAATTTCGCCGATGGGTTCTGAATATGGTGCAGAAAGAGGGCGAGAAAAAGATTTATGAAATCGAGTATATCGATCAGAAAACAGCCATGCCCAAAACTATGCGTCTTAACTTCGACGCGTTTTCCGAAGAGGTATTAAAAAAATCAAAAACGATTGCCGCAATGGGAAACAGAATGAGCCCCACATATCAGAAGCTGGAACAATCAAGCGAGGACAGGCTGTACAAGATACTTTCCAGTACTATTGAGGATATTCAAAATTATCTAATAAAACTGCCCGCCCTTGATACGTACTTTAAGAGCGAGACCCCCCGGTCCCAGAGGACCTTTATAAAGGGAATCAAACTAGAGATTACGGCTATTAAAAATTCCGTCGTAAAGGCAAATCAGAAAAAACACGAGTATGTATCCAGCAAAGAGGAAGAAGAACAGCTTAAAAAGATGGGGGTGAGTCCTTCCGAGAAGGCCCCTTCAGAGTAAAGCCATCATTGTAAGCACTTCAGAAAAAGGCCATTTTCCAATTCTCTGCGCTATACTTTTCTGTTATAGCCTACTCACCCTGTACGCAGTAGTGGCCCAAGACCCTTACATCAGCTGCGGATTCCGACATTTTTTCTATTGCACTCTTTAATACGGAGGGGTCTTCCGGCAGATCAACCGCTACAAAAAACATGTAATTCCACGGTTTTCCCTGAATCGGCCGCGATTCCAGCTTTTTCATATTCAGTCCGTAATCAGCTAAAATTTTCAGCACGCTAAACAGAGCTCCCGGGGTATCCTGGGTCGAAAAAACAAGGGCAGCCCGGTTAGGCTTACGGGTACCGGCGGTTTCTTCCCGGGCGATCACAAAAAACCGGGTATAATTACGGGGATTATTTTCTATCCCCTCTTTTAGAATTTCCATGTCGTAGACCTTGGCCGCCTCGCGTCCGGCAATCGCACCAAGGGTTGGGTCCTGCATATGAGCTACATGGGCAACTGCGCCGGCGGTGTCAAAGAAGGGAATTCGCTCTATTGCCTGATGGTCTTCAAAAAAACGGGAGCACTGCGCCAGCCCCTGGGGATGGCTGAATACTTTTTTCAGCCCTCCAATAGAAGCTCCCTTTACGGAAATGAGACTGTGGATGATGCGGATTTTCTGTTCTCCCACCACCCGTATATCCGGATATTGCAGGAGAAGATCAAGCACCTCATGAACTGTTCCGGCCAGAGAGTTTTCTATTGGAACAGCCCCATAGGCAACATCCCCCTGAAGTACCGCCTTAAACACATCCGCAAAAAAATCACAGGGTTCAGCCGTGTAGTCGGGACCAAAAAAGCGCTCTACCGCGGTTTCACTATAGGCGCCCCGTACCCCCTGAAACGCTACTTTTCCCGCCTTTTCAGAATCCAGCTCGCCTGTTCGGGCCCCTGCGGAGGGAATAGATTCCTTCTTTGTCGGGGTACGCTCCAGCTCTTTCTCAAGCACCGGAGCAATCGCTTCAATATCGCGCATGAGCCGCTCAAACTGCTCAGGGAATAAAGACTGAGGTCCATCGGAGAGCGCTTTGTCGGGATGAGGGTGCATTTCCACCATCAGGCCGTCGGCACCGGCGGCTACAGCCGCAAGGGCCATAGGGGCTACCTTTCCACGGATACCGGTCCCATGACTCGGATCTACAAGTATCGGGAGGTGGCTTAACTTTTTCACAACCGGAATAGCCGAAAGATCAAGGGTATTACGGGTATAGGTTTCGAAGGTCCTGATACCACGTTCACACAGAATTACATCATCAGTACCATGGGCCATAAGATACTCTGCGGCCATAAGCCATTCTTCAATTGTGGCGGCCAGCCCCCTCTTCACAATAACAGGCTTTCCCAACGCCCCTACCCGCTTCAGTAATTCAAAGTTTTGCATATTACGGGCGCCGATCTGGACTACATCGACATATTCATTAAACATGTCCACATAATCCGTACCGACAATTTCTGTTACCACCGGCATACCGTAGGTTTCACCGGCCTCTTTCAGTATTTTAAGCCCCTCTTCCCCCAGGCCCTGAAAAGAGTAGGGAGATGTCCTCGGCTTGAAGGCCCCGCCGCGGAGCATAACCGCACCGGCATTGTGGGCATGCTCCGCCGCTTCCATCATTTGCTCCCGACTCTCAACTGCGCAGGGTCCGGTAATCACCGCAATACGCCCGCTTCCTATCCTGACCGGACCGATCTTAACAATAGTATCTTCTCTTTTTAGTTCACGGGAGGCAAGTTTATAGGGCTTCGATATGGGAATTACCCGATCGACCCCCGGTAAAAGTTCTACCTCCCGAAGGTCCATCTGCACCCGTCCAACGGCCCCGAGAATTGTATCCTGTTCGCCAATGATTTCGCGAACTTTATACCCGTGCTGTTCTAAAAAATTGCGGGTTTCCTGTTTTTGCTGCGGGTTTATTCCCTGCTTAAGAACAATAATCATAGCAGTAACGCTATTTAGTTCACTTAGTCCTGTCAACTACATGCGCACGGTTTTTTTCGCTTTTCACCAGCTTTATACCCATAGAAGCCTCTTTCATCGACGACTTAAATTCCTGCTGGAGCTTTTCACGATGATTCAGAATCATGTTAATGTATTTCAGAGTCATCAACGGCGCACCGCGCTCGGACACTCGTCTTGGACCGGCGTTATACATCGCAAGAGCAGTCACCTGGTTTTCACCTCTTTCCAAGCAGTACTTCAGGTAGGCTACGCCTTGGGCAATATTTACCTCCGGGTTGAAGAACTGTTCTTCCCGCAGTTTTGGAAAAGAGCGGTTATTAAGTTGAAACACTCCGCGATCGATCGAACTCTGATTATAATTCACGGCCAACGGATCAAACCGGCTCTCTACCCAGGCAAGGGCGAAGGTGAGACTTACCGGAAGATCGTGTCGTTCTGTTTCCCTCAATATGAGATCGGCAATTTCTGTCGAACCTGTCTGTTCAATAAAGAAATCCAGCACGAACGCACGGTATTTGGGTTCGGTATATACCTCATCCAATTCGGATGATTCCACCTCAAGAGTATCTTCTTCCCCTGGGGAGTTACTTTTTATCACTTGCCTATCAATTTGAGACAACTTAATGCTGTTGCTTTCAGGCTCAAGCTGCTGAAAATTTTTAGTAGTATCCGATGAACAGGCAACAAAAAGTACAAAAGCCGCAAGTAATGCGACAGAAAATCTTATACGACGTGCGATACAGCCCCTCCTCACATATATCAAATCTTATTGAATCATGTTTACACCATGAATATACGAAAAAATCAAGCTATAAGGTAGCCAAAAAAGGGAATTTTCACCAAAATGGTTAATGAAACTATGAATACGGAATTAGGATTAGGGTGCTGGTCCTTCGGCGACCACTACTGGCATAGCTCCGAATCGGAAAACCGGCATCGCCAGGCTGTAAAGGTCATTCAGGCCGCTCTGCGCGCCGGTATAACTCATTTCGATACCGCCCAGGGGTATGGAAAGGGACTCTCCGAACAAATTACGGGGCAGCAGCTTAAGAGAGTCCGTCCTTCCGTCAGCATCGCCACCAAAACCTATCTTCGTCCGGCCTCTACCGTTGAAAAGGGTATTGAAAAGAGCCTGCGCCGCATGTGCACCGACTACATCGATATTTTTTACCTGCATTGGCCGAAACCCTCCCGGGACCTGCGCCCCCTCATTGAAGCGCTGGAACGCTCCCGTCAAAAAGGCCATATACATGCTATCGGCCTTAGTAATTTTTCCGCCGAAGATATTAGGCCCCTCCTTTCCGCCGGACAGATCGATTATTGTCAATTCGGGTATTCGCTTTTATGGCGAATCCCGGAAAAAACTCTTATTCCCTTCTGCCGCACACACAAAATTCAGATGATAAGCTACAGCTCCCTCTCGCAAGGACTACTGGCCCACTCCCCGGAATGGGCCGACTCCCTGCCCGCCCATGACCCGCGCAGAAATCTTCTCTTATTACAGCCCGTCTTTTATCCACACCTGAAAAGCGTACTGAAACAGCTTGCCGAATACCGCACCGCCCTTGATATTACCCCCGCGCAACTGGCCCTTGCCTGGAACCTGTCCCGTTCATGGAACCGCTATACCCTTTTCGGAGCTCGCAGTCCCACTCAGGTTGAGGATTGTGCCCGCGCCCGGCTTGTCCATGTTCCCCGGGAGATAATAAAGAAGCTGGACACACTTACCGCTCCCCTGAAGGATCTGTGGCAGGACAATGAAAATATCTTCGGCCATAGACCCTAAACCATGCATTCTCAACATGCTTTCTCAATTCATTCTCAATTTGAAAATTTTTGAAATTTTTCACATTGCGAATGCTCACACTTTGTGTTAGATAGGTAGTGTATCTTAAAAGTGTATATCCCAGTAAAATATAGTGAAATAAATTGAGAATGGGAGCTCCATCGGAGAAGTAAACCTATGCGTATTCCTACCCGTAAAGCCAAAAGAGAAATTGAAATAAAAAAATCCCGCTTTATTGCCCTTGCACGGGGTGTTGATACTCCGGATAAGGCAAAAAATGAGATAAAAGCTGCCTGGCAGGAACATCCCCAGGCCACTCATATAGTATACGCGTATCAGGTTGGTAAAACAGCCGATGTATTCGGGTTAAGTGATGACGGTGAACCCCACGGGACAGCCGGCCGCCCCGTTCTTGAGGTACTAAAGGGAAGTGGAATAACAAACTTACTCATTATGGTAGTCCGATACTTCGGAGGAACAAAACTCGGGACAGGGGGACTTGTAAAAGCCTATACCGCCGCAACCCAGGAAGTACTCTCCATCCTACCCACTGAAGAGCTTATTGATAAGTACAACTTTCAAGTGAAACTCCCCTACGCCCTCTACGAACCCGCCCGCATGCTGCTGGAATCCCATTCCGCCCACATTGAAAAGGAAGAGTTCTTAACTGAGGTAAAACTCTCCGGCACTTTACCGCAAAGTGAAGGAAAAATTATTCACACCGCGTTGATGGAGTTATCCGCCGGAAAAATCGAAGTAGAACTGTCAGACTCCAGATAAACCGCTCCACCAATATACTTCTAATAATCTATCCGTACGCTTTGAGGAAGTGATAGGCAGGCTCTTCATAGGGATGGGCTTTTTTTAACGCCTCCTCGACATTGAGGACCTTTTCATCGGGGCATACCATCTCAAGGCGAAACTCCGTGACCCTTGCCACTTCAGCTACTTGTCCTATAAAGGGCGAACTGCCCTGTTCCGGCCTGAACTGCCCCTGCCCTTTGACCTGCCATGAGCAACGGGAGTATGTTCCTATCGCCCCGCCGCCGGCCTCAAACAAGGCATTTTTTACCTGCTCGATGTGGTCTTCAGGAATATACGTAACCAGTACATGCATCAATCTACCTCCGGCAATGCGGTAATAAAAGTGCACCAGCGTTCATAAAAGTCGGAAAGGGAGCTATAACCCGGCGGAGGATCACCACTTATGGGCAATACAAGACTTACTTGAAAGTGATCAAGGGGCTTAAATGTCCCCATAAAATACCACTTCCCCGGCGTGGGAACGCCGTCCTTCTCAGAATAGTGGATGATTTTTTCATCCCGCCCCAGGGAGGGTCCATCCATAGAACAGGTATTCACCAGCCCGTCGTTTTCCCACCACTCCTCCGAAATCCCTTCTCGGCCCTCGTCGGAAGCTTCAGTACCCGGCAGATTCGCAAGGGAGCCCATATAGCGGGCGAAGGGGTGCAACAAAAGACTCATTCCCCTCATCGGCACATGATGCCCCGTTTCATCGTCTGCCTCAGTTCTGCTGGTTGCCCAGGAAAAATAATACACCTCCGACAAGGTCGATGTGTGCTGATTTAATCTCTTTGCCCCCGGTAAAGAGAGGTCGTAATAACTAAAATCCTCAGTCTCTCTCCATAAATTTTGTGAAATTACCCTCATTATAAACCGTTCAAAGCTTTCCGTCGGTTTTTTCATAACCGCCCAGTGTTCTAAATGAAGTTCGAGTAAGGGGTCGTCTTTTTTTAAGCTGGAACGCGCTATGAGGCGGGCAAAAAATTTGTGCAGACCGTCTAAATTATTGTAGCGCTCAGTGAGGGTAGTCCCGTCATGGGGTGTTGCGATTGTTGTCACACTGGATACCCAAGAACGCCCACCGGAGAACAGAGGAGAGACGGGAGAAGCCTCCCGTCCCGCTCTCTCTGCTGCCCTACGCTCGGCGGCATTCCCCCTCGCAAGCAGATCGACCAGCACACGAACAGTCTGACCGCCCATACTGTGACCGATTAGGTGTACCTTCCTCACCCGGCCGGTCTCTTCTGAATATGTCCCCCATTGGGGAAAAACCCCCGGGTAGTATTCTCCGTAACGGGAGTGGCCGTATTTTTTTGAATGGGCAAGGCCGTAATCGACTACCCCGCCCTTAATATACGCGTAGAGTTCACAAGCCCGGTCCCAGTTGGAAGAAAAAGGACCGATTTCTGCGGTGTACACCCGAAAACCGGAACTACGGAGCTGTTTCTCTAGATCAACCGTACCTCCCCAATAGGGAAAGCTGAAATCAGAATCTGAATCGAAGCCCATAAACCCATGAACCAAAATAATCGGTACACTTTTTCCCGGGACATTCCCTCCCCAAATAGTGGTTTCTTGAGTAGTAGTTTTCAGTTGATACGCCGTAGACCCGCCTGAATTTTCATTCAGGGCTGTAGTGGCACAGGCGGAAAGGAGAAATATCAAAAGGGCCCCTAAGAACAGCAAAAAACTTTTAATCATATTCATATCATTAATAATAGTTCTACCATTGTCAACAGGGAAAAGGTGCGTAATAATGGCAAAGAAAGGAGATATATTTATGAAAGAGAGAGTACTTGTAATTAATCCCGGATCAACTTCTACAAAAATAGCGGTTTTTGAGAGTGAAAAAGAGATACTAAATGAAACCATTCGCCACGATTCTAATGAGCTTGCCAAATTCGACTCAATAACAGATCAATATGACTTCAGATCAAATATCATTCAGGAGGGCCTTAAAAAAGAAGGGATAGAGCCCGATAGTTTTGATGCTGTTATTGGACGAGGGGGGCTTTTGAAACCAATCCCCGGCGGAGTGTGGTCGGTAAACGATCGTATGATCAATGACCTTCGTGAGGGGGTAAGCGGCCAACATGCCAGTAATTTAGGAGGACTTATCGCCCATGAGATAGCCCTTGCATCGGGAGCTCCAAGTCTAATAGCCGACCCGGTTGTGGTGGACGAATTGCAGGAACTTGCCCGCATTTCAGGGCACCCCGAACTTCCCCGAATATCAATCTTTCATGCACTAAACCAGAAAGCCGTCGCACGACGGGCATCCGAGGAAACCGGAAAACCCTACGAAGAGTCAAACCTAATCGTAGCACATATGGGCGGCGGCATTTCTGTGGGAGCGCATAAAAACGGCAAAGTTATTGATGTAAACAACGCCTTAAACGGCGAAGGCCCCTTTTCTCCAGAACGTTCCGGCACACTGCCCGCCGGTCAATTAGTAGAACTGTGCTTCTCCGGGAAGTACGAGAAAAAAGAGATAATGAAAATGCTGAAAGGGAAGGGTGGTTTCATGGCCTACCTCGGCACGGCGGACGGACGAGAGGTAGATCAACGGGGGCAACAGGGAGATAAGGAGGCAGACCTTATTTTCAAAGCTATGGCGTATCAGGTAGCAAAGGAGATCGGTTCATTATCGACGATTTTCTCAGGAAATCTGGACGGAATTATTCTTACCGGAGGTTTAGCCTACAACGAGCGTCTTACCACGCTGATAAAGGAACGCATCGATTTTATCGGAGGGGTATTTGTGTATCCTGGTGAGGGTGAGATTGAAGCCCTTCGGGATGCCGCATTACGGATAATCCGTGGAGAAGACAAAGCCCAAACCTATTCTTAACAAAAGTTCTTAACAGTTCGGAAAGGCCGAAGGTGGCGGGCCCTATGTTGATATGTGGCGGCAAATGTCTTATCCTTGGGGTGTGGGGGTATGGCAACATGTTAGTAGAAGCTGAAATTTGGACAGTCGCACGTACTGATCAGGGAAACGCGGTGTTAGTGCGCCCCCTCGGGGCCGAACTTGCTGTGCCGATATTCATAGGACAATTAGAAACCCAGTCTATTCTCATTGGTATGGGAAATGTGCCTATGCCGCGTCCTCTCACTCACGATCTATTTCTCTCACTTTTAAAGGAGCTGGAAGTCACCCTTGACCGTATCGAAATAACCTCGCTCAAGGAGGGAACGTTCTTTGCCAAACTGATGCTGTCAAAAGAAGACAGTTCCCTTTCAATAGACGCACGCCCCTCCGATGCAATGGGTATTGCCGTGCGCCATAAGTGTCCGATTTATATAGAAGAATCGGTAGTAGACGAGGCGGGAATTCCTCTAAGCTCAATCAGCGAACAACCGATAGAAGGGGAGGAAACCGCGCTTGATCCATTGAAACAAGAAAAGGAAGAGCTTCAAAAGAAACTGGACCAGGCGGTAGCGGATGAAAACTATGAAGAGGCCGCCCGAATCCGCGATAAAATGAAGGAACTTGAAGATAAAAGTTGATATTCCGCCTTTGAAGAGTCTGAGGAGTCATAATGCATAAAGTA
>Ga0102938_10000126_pt1 | contig 48620 bp, 42 predicted proteins | sample SalPonR2_B_D2_MG_FD_84516 | JGI IMG/M metagenome (GOLD analysis project Ga0102938, IMG submission 84516) | Salt pond soil microbial communities from South San Francisco under conditions of wetland restoration - Salt Pond MetaG R2_B_D2_MG | ecosystem: Environmental > Aquatic > Marine >...
CTCGGCCGGCAGTTCGGCCAGCACGCGATCGGCGGCGGTAAAAGGGCAGTCGACCGGTCGGGTATAGACGCGGCCGAGCAAGCAGAAGACGGCGACCGCAGTGCCGTCCGCGGTGTTGACGACCGTCCACGATTTTCCTGGTGCGCTCGCCGGGTAGTTGGCCGGTTTGACAATCCTCGTATCGGCTTCCAGCCGCTCGTAAATTTCCCGTTTGCGGTAGACGTGATCGCCCATCGTCATCACGTCGATGCCGGCGCGGATCAGCGTGTCGAACTGGCGAACGGTCAGTCCCGAGCCATCGGCGGCATTTTCCGCATTGGCAATCACCAGATCGATGGCGTGCTGTTGGCGGATCGCTCGGAGGTGCGTTTTGATCGCCAGCACTCCGGGCTTGCCAACGATGTCGCCCAGGAACAGCACACGCAGCAACGGGGCAGGCATCAACGGGCGACCTCGGTAAAGCGGCTCTCTCGCACCACGGTCACCTTGATCTCGCCGGGATACGTCAGTTGTTGCTCGAAGGCTTTGGCGATATTGCGGCAGACGACGGCGGCCTTGGCGTCATCGGTTTTTTCGGCGCTCACGATCACCCGCAGTTCCCGTCCCGCTTGGATCGCGAAGGCTTGTTGCACGCCATCGAATCCGGTGGCGATCGATTCGAGCTCTTCCATGCGTTTGATGTAACGTTCGAGCGATTCGCGGCGGGCACCGGGGCGACTCGCACTGCAGGCGTCGGCGGTGGCGACCAGCATCGTGTAGGGGTACTCGGTGATGATTTCGTCGTGATGCCCAAAGGCGGCGTGGACGACTTCGGGCGGTTGGTTGTGCCGCTTCAGCAGGTCGGCACCGATCTTGGGGTGGCCTCCTTCGAGTTCATGATCGGCCGCTTTGCCGATGTCGTGCAGCAATCCGCAGTGCCGCGCCAGGTCACCGTCGAGGCCGATCATTTCGGCCAGCAAGCCTGACAGGAAGGCGACTTCGACACTGTGACGCAGCACGTTTTGGCTGTAGCTGGTCCGGAAGTGCAGGCGTCCGAGCATCTGCACAATCTTGTCCGGCATGCCCGGGATATTGACCTCTTCGATCGCTTCGCGGCCTTTGTTCATGATGAACGCGTCGATCTCTTTTTGCGTCGCCTCGACCACCTCCTCGATCCGCGAGGGATGGATCCGACCGTCGGAGATCAATTTATCGAGCGCCATCCGGCCGATTTCGCGGCGGACCGGATCAAAGCCGCTGACGATCACGACTCCCGGCGTATCATCGATGATCACATCGACACCGGTCGCCTTTTCGAAAGCACGGATGTTGCGGCCTTCGCGTCCGATGATGCGGCCCTTCATTTCGTCGCTCGGAATGTCGACCGTGCTGGTGGTCGACTCCGCCGTATGGGCCGACGCGTATCGCTGGATCGCGGTCAGCAAGATTTCGCGGGCTTTGGTGTCAGCGATTTCGGTGACACGACGTTCGTGCCGAAGCACCAGCGTGCCGACCTCCTGTTCCAGTTCCTGCTGCAGGTTGTTCATCAGGCGGGCGACCGCTTCATCGCGCGACAATCCGCTGACTTCCTGTAAAGCGGCGACCTGCTGCTTGGCGGCGGCTTCCAATTGTTGGCGGTGTTTGTTGGCCGTTTCGATTTGTGCGGTCAGTCGCTGCTGCGTGTTTTCCAGCCCGCGGGCTTGTTTGCGCAGGCCTTCTTCCTGGGCGGCAAGTTTTTCTTTGTGCTGCTGCAGTTTCATCGTCTCGGTGCGGACTTGATCACGCGATGCGGAGATTTCTTTTTCCGCTTCGGTTTTGACCGTCAGCGCCGCTTCGCGGGCTTCCAGGGCGGCGCGATCCCTGAGGTTGGCCGCTTCGCTGCGAGCCAGCACGAGGATCCGATCCGCTTCGCTCTCGGCGCCACTTCGTTTGGAGGATTCAACCCATCGGCACGCTGCAAACGTCAGCAAGCCGCCGATGATCGCCGCCAGCAAGGCGGTGACGAGATTGATCAATTCGAACATTCCGCGATCCTTTTATGTTGTGAGAATCGCCTATCGATCGGTCACCGCCCATTTGGTCAAGGAGCCTCCAGCGGCTAAGCCGCCTAGCGTTCACGCAGCGTTCCGAAGAAGCTCGCCCGCGTTCGAGGAACGCTGGGGGACGCCTCGGGGGCGTCACGGAACAGGGGTGCACCGCCGGAGCGGTTCGGCTGCCAACACGACCGTCCAGAAGGCGTTTCGGTTCATGAATGAGGGCCGTGCGGCAAGCCGCCGGCCAAGCCATTGGCGATCGATCACAGCCCACGATGGCAACCCAGAACGAAGCGCAGAGGCCCACGGGACTTCTCCAACATTCGCTTTGCCACGTCAGGATTGCAACGACCAACAGCATCAAAAGGATTACATTCAGTGAAAAGAAACGGCCGTCCTTGGGATTCGATGGGCCGACCGAGCGGTGGGGACGAACGTCCCGCCAAACAGAAAGGGTGCCGGTCATGGCGATTCAGTTATCTCAAGTCCAACCGCCCGGCTTTTCCGCGGCTGAGGCATCTGCCACAGTGCGGGATCGCCGAAGCGGACAGCATCGACGCAGATCGTACCAGTTGTGAAAGGCTACCGGAACAATGGGGACTAAAAAGGGGCCCCGCAGCGATTGGCAGTCGTTGTGTCACCAATTGGAGCGGCAGTGGCCTGTGGAACACTGGCGGCAGGTCCCCACGCTGGTCGCCGTCAGTGGCGGTGCGGACAGCGTGGCGCTGCTGCGAGCCATGGTGGACCGCCGTGCCGACGGCCCCGGCAACGCGGAGCTGCATGTGGCTCATTTTCATCATGGTATCCGCGGTGCGGCGGCCGATGGCGATGTGGAGTTTGTGCAGCAATTGGCTGCTGCTTTGCAGTTGCCGGTGACGATTGGCCATATCGACGAACAAGCGGAGATGCCCGATCGGCGGACGCAGCGGTTGGCGACCGACGAAGCGACATTGCGGAGTGGACGCTATCGGTTTTTGGGCTCGCTCGCGCATCGCCTGGGGGCTCGCTATGTCGTGACTGGACACACTTCAGACGACAATGTCGAAACGCTGCTGCATCAATTGTTTCGCGGGACGGGGCCGGCAGGTTTGGCGGCAATGCCCTGGCACCGGACTCTGGTTGAGGATGTGTTGCTGATCCGGCCGTTGCTACGGGTGCCCGGCGAAACGCTGCGCGGCGCCTTGCGAGAGCTGGGCCAGGCGTGGCGAGAAGATGGCTCGAACTCGCAGTCGCATTACAAACGCAATTGGTTGCGCCATGAACTACTGCCGTTGATCGAGTCGCGGTATCCCGGTGCCGCCAGTCGGATCGCCGCCACAATCGAGCAGCAGCGAAGGGTACTGGAGGTGATCGAGCAACAGGCCCAGCAGTGGCTGCAGCGCTGTGTCGGTCAGGATGGCGAAGCGGTCACGGTCCGCTACCAGCCGGCCCCTGCCGCGGTGGTGATGCAGGCATTGCGGCAGATTTGGACCGACCACGACTGGCCGCGCGGCGGGATGACCGAATCGCATTGGCGGCAGTTGCAGGCCGCCGTCGCGAGTCCCTTCACACCTCGGTTTGACTTGCCGGGCGGCATCGCAGCGGAATCCAATGCGACGCACATCCGTCTGTGGCGCGCCGGCGACAGCGACAGCGACAGACAGCGGTCACGGTGAGCACCGACGGCGAGGTTTATTCCAGATCGGTGGTGATTTCATCGGCACCCACCGCCATGTTGTCGCGATGCACCACGGCATCGTGCGGACAGCGTCCCAGCACGTCGACAATCTTATCGCTCGGCAGTCCCGCGATCGTGGTCAGTTCATCGGTCGAGTAATTGGTCAGTCCCCGCGCGACCATGGCGTTCCACGGATCGAGGATTTCGACGCAATCGCCGCGTTGGAAATCGCCCGTGCAGTGCGTGATTCCGATCGCCAGCAAGCTGTTGCCAGCCAGAATTGCGGCCGCCGCTCCGGCGTCGATGTGAACTTGGCCAGCAATGGCCGCCTCGCCACCGATCCAGCGTCTGCGGCCCCGCAGCGGATCGGTCGAAGGGAGGAACAGCGTGCCCAGCGGTTCGCCCGCGATCAGGCGTCGCAAGACATCCGGGCAGCGTCCCGATGCGATGATTGCGGGATGGCCAAACGCGTTCGCTTTGGCTGCCGCGTGCAGCTTGCTGGCCATCCCGCCTTTGCTGATTTGGCCCGCGACCGGGGCCTGCACCAGATCCCAGATCGTTTCGTCCAGGGTGTCGACGGTGGAGATCACGCGGCTGGTCGAAGCGCTCGGCGGGCCATCCATCAAGCCATCGATGTCGGACAGGATAATCATCAGGGTATCCTGGGTGAGCCCCGAAACGGCGGCGGCCAGGCGATCATTGTCGCCGAACGTGGTCATCAATTCTTCGACCGCGACCGAGTCGTTTTCGTTGATGATCGCGATGGCGCCCAGTTCGTGGATCTGGGAGAGCGCGTTGCGGACGTTGAGGTAACTGGTGCGGTGCCGCAAATCCTCCGCCGTCAGCAGGACCTGGGCCGCATGGTATCCCCCTTGCGCCATCGCCGCTTCGTAGGCCTGGATCAGCACCGACTGGCCAATCGCGGCAACCGCCTGCAGCTTTGCCAAACCGCTGGGCCGCGCCGTTAATCCCAGGCGACCGAGTCCCGCACCGACCGCTCCGCTGCTAACGAGGATCGTCTGCCGGCCGGTCGACGCGATATGGCACAATTGCGCCGATAGTTCGCCGATTCGCTGCAGGTCGAGCTGTCCGGTGGCGTTGGTCAGCACCCGCGTGCCGACTTTGACGATCACGCAACGGGAATCGACCACGACCTGCTGTCGCTGGGCATCGAGGCCGACAAGGCTTGGGGGGGAGGAAGGCTCGGGGTTCAAGAAAAAATCTCGGAAATAGAGAGGACTCGGGTCAGTTTGGAAAACTTTGCCCGGTTATTGTCGGTCCGATTGGAGAACTCGCAACAGGAACTCCGAAATTGAGGTGTGCGAAAGGCCGGTTGAGTAGGTAAAAGCCGGTAACTATTCTATTGCCTTCCCCTTCGCCCTTAGCCAACCCACAACTGCCCATGCGTTATTCCCAGCTGGACCAGATCACCCAGCTTATTCCCGGTGAAAAGCTAGTGGCGACACGCACTTTACGTCCCGACGAGGATTACCTCCGCGACCATTTCCCGCGTTTTCCGGTGATGCCGGGCGTGATGATGTTGGAAGCCCTGCATCAGGCGGCCATCTGGTTGGTCCGCGCCGGGGACGATTTTGCCACTCCGCTGGTGACCTTGCGAGAAGCCCGCAGCGTGAAGTTCGGCGACTTCCTCTCTCCAGGCGAAACATTGGAAATTACGGCCGAATTGGTCAAGTCGGTTGACGATCTGGTGACCGTCAAAGCCCGCGCGACCAAAGGTGAACGGACCACCGTGTCGGCTCGGTTGATCCTCCAGAAAACACTCAGTGGCGACCCCGAGCGACTGGGAACCGACGAATTCATCCGTCAGGCAACGAAATGGCAGTTTTCCGAATTGTTTGGCTCGGCGGTTTCCGCTAAAGCAGAACCTCATTCAACGACATAACCAAACCCCGTTTACCCGAACCTATTTACCGCAGGAGCCTATGATGGCCATTACCGAAGAAGAAATCTTTGAGAAAGTCCGCGAAGCCTTAGAAGAGGCGCTGGGTGTCGACGAGGACGAAGTGGTGCCCGAGGCGACTCTCGTTGGCGACTTAGGAGCCGAATCGATCGACTTTCTCGACATCGTGTTCAAGTTGGAGAAGTCCTTCGATATCAAAATTCCCCGCGAAGAGCTGTGGCCAGAAGATATTTTGACCAACAGCACGTTCGTCGATGATGGCAAGGTTACCGCCGAAGGCCTGAAGGAACTGAAGGCCCGCATGCCTTGGGCGAATCTCAGCAATTTTGAGCAAAACCCGCGAGTGCAGGATTTTGGTAATCTGCTGACGGTTCAGGATATGTGTGCGTACGTTCAAGTCAAAATGTCCTAGAGCGTCCCTCGTCTCTAGCGCGTTCCTGTGCAGCGGTAAGCGTTACAGCGGTATGCGGGCGGCCCCGGTTTCCCTCGCCCAGCCTCACGGCTTGTGCGTCGGGTGTCTGGTGCTGCCCCGCTGCCTACCACCGCTGTCTTTCTTTGTTTTTCCTCATTCATGATGATTTCCCATGCGTTGGTTGTGGTTGGATCGCTTTACCGAATTTCAGAGCGGTAGTCACGCCAAGGGGATCAAATGCGTTGCCCTGGATGAAGAAGCTCTCGACAGTTATTGCCCAGGTTACGCCTATTTGCCGCCCACTTTGATCATCGAGGGAATGGCCCAGCTTGGCGGCATCTTGGTCGCCGAACACTACGATTTTGATAAGCGGGTGGTGCTGGCAAAGGTCAGCCGCGCCGTCTATCACGATTTGGCGCGGCCCGGTGACCAACTGCACTACACTGCTAAACTGGAGAGTACTCAGGATGAAGGAGCCGTTTGTGCCTGCACAAGTCACTGCGATGGCAAACTTCAGGCAGAAATCGATTTGATGTTCGCCTTTTTGGACGCCGAGCGATTTGGTTCGGAGTCGATGTTTAACAACGGCGAGCTGCTGGTCATGCTCCGGTTAATGAAGCTGTTTCATGTGGCCAAGGGTGCCAATGGACAGCCACTTGAGATCTCGTCAAATTTGTAATTTTCTATATCCGTTAAGCTCCTTTCGCGAATCACCATGCGTCGACGAGTTGTTGTCACCGGTCTCGGCATGATCAACCCCATGGGGCATGACGTGCAAACGGTCTGGGCCCGAATGCAAGCTGGAGAAAGCGGCGTCGGTTACACCACGCTGTTTGATGCGAGCGGCTTCCCTACGAAAATCTCTGCCGAAGTGAAAAACTGGGATATCACCGACACCGGTGAGCCGGCGGAGCAGTGGGAAAATCGCGGCCGCCACACCAAATTTGCAGCCGGGGCGGCTAAGCAAGCGATGGCCGACAGCGGCGTGCTCGATCGATCACTCGACCCGACTCGGTTCGGGATCTATTTGGGCAGCGGTGAAGGGAATCAAGATTTTCTTTCCTTTACTCGCATGATGGCCGCGGCACTCAAGGGTGGCGAGTACGACGCGGAGAAGTTTATCCGCAAAGGCCTGGAGATCCTCAACCCCGCCTTCGAACTGGAGCAAGAGCCCAACATGCCGGCGGCCCATCTCGCGGGCATGTTCAACGCTCAAGGTCCCAATTACAACTGCTTGACCGCCTGTGCGGCGAGTAGTCAAGCGGTTGGTGAAGCGACCGAAATTATCCGCCGCGGCGATGCCGATGTGATGCTCTCCGGGGGAACGCACAGCATGATTCACCCGTTCGGCGTGACGGGCTTTAATTTGCTGACCGCGCTGAGCGAGCGTAACGAGGATCCGACCAAGGCCAGCCGACCGTTTGATGCCACTCGCGATGGGTTTGTCCTCGGCGAAGGCTCGGCGATGGTCGTGCTGGAAGAACTGGAACATGCCAAGCAGCACGGCGCGACGATCTACGGCGAAGTGCTCGGGTACGGCACGACGGCGGACGCCTATCGGATCACCGATATCCCGCCCGACGGACATGGCGGCATCGCCAGTATGCGAATGGCGATCAAAGACGCGAGGCTGAATCCAGATGATATTGGCTACGTCAACGCTCACGGCACCAGCACCACGGTCAACGACAAAGTCGAAACGTTGGCTTGCCGCAAAGTCTTCGGCGAGTACGCCGATCAGGTGCCGGTCAGCAGCACCAAGAGCATGATGGGGCACTTGATCGCCGCGGCAGGCGTGACCGAGATGATCGTCTGTTTGCTGACGATCCGTGATTCGGTGCTGCCGCCAACGATCAACTATGAAAACCCTGACCCGCTGTGCGACCTGGACTATGTCCCCAACGTTGCCCGGCCCGCCGACGTCCGCTACGCACTGAACAACAGCTTCGGCTTCGGCGGCCAGAACGTCACCCTCTGCCTCGGCCGCTTCGAGGGCTAAGTGGGCCGAGGCAGATAAGTCGCAAACGTTTACAACTGATATGCCATCAGTTTGTCGTTTTCTCGCAAGTACAAGCGACCGCCGGCGATGACCGGGTGGGCCCAGCTTTTGCCTTCCTGGAAAGCGGGCGTCAACTGCTTGACCAGCTCGAATTTTTCCGGTGTGGCCCGAACCAGCAGCACCGTGCCGTCATCGCGTCGGAAGATCACGTGACCGTCGGCATAGGTGACGGCCGATTCGCCTTTGCCCTCGGCTCGCTCAGGACCCCAGGCGATCTTGCCGGTCCTCATTTCGACGCAGATCGGCAAACCGTTGCCGTTGCCGTGGCCGCAGTAGATATAGCCGTCGACCAGGATCATCCCGCCGTGCTTGTTCTGCAGCTCGCGGCCGTCCAGCCAGTAGACCTCTTCGGCTTGCACGCCCCCCTGGCCGTCGGCTTGCAGGTGCAGCAGCGCCGATCCGGTGTTGTAGGCGGTGCTGGTGAAGATGTAATCACCATCCACGATCGGCGTCGGAATATTCGCCGTCGTGTTGGCAACCCGCGCGTACCGCCACAGAACCTTGCCGGTCTCGGCCTCGACACCAACGAGGCCTTTGCCGACCAACTGGACGTACTGACGAACGCCCGCGGCATTCGAAATCACCGGGGAGGCGTATCCCGCTCCGTCCTTGGTTGGTTTGTCTTGGCCGTCGCTGGCAGCTTGATTGTCGGTCAATGTGCTGGCCCAGATTTCCTCACCCGTCATTTTGTCGAGCGCCACCATCAAACCTGCCGCACCGCCTGGCGTGCAGATGACTTGGTTGCCGTCGACCAAGGGCGATTCGCTAAAACCCCAACCGCTCATCATCTTGCCTTGCCACTGATCAAAATTTCGGCTCCAGACTTCGCTGCCATCGGTCGCCTTTAAGCAGACGATGCGGCCATCGCTGGGAACCAGGTACAACCGCTCGCCATCGACCGTGGGCGTGCTGCGACTGCCATCGTAACCATGTTTGGGCGCACGATCGGTGACCGCTGTTTTCCAGAGTCGCTTGCCCGTTGCGACGTCGAACGCCGTCACCGCTTGACCATCTTCGAAGTTGCCGGTGGTGAAGATTTTTCCATCGACCACACTGATGCCGGCGTAGCCCTTGCCGGCGCCTTCGGCCATCCAGACCAGTGGCGGTCCCTCTTCGCCCCAGGTCGAATAGAGTCCGGTTTCGCTCGAGCGGTTAGAGCGGTCGGGGCCACGCCATTGCGACCAATCGTCGGCCGACAGCGGGGCGTTCAGCAACAGCAAGCAGCCGCATAGGCCAAGCAAGCGAAGTGGCATCAGAGAAAACCTTTCAGGTGGGCGTGGGGGGAAGAGAGCGTAGGAACAAGAAGATTTGCCGGAATGCAAAGCTCCCGCCCGTCGGAGGAATTAGACTCTATAATATCCGACTTGCCGCGGGGCCGTCTTGGTGCCGCGTTCTTTTTCTCACCGCCTTACCTACCTGGGCCAACATGAAACCACGCTCGACCCAACCGACTCGCCGGACGTTTCTTGCTACCACGGGAGCCCTCGCGGGTACCGCTTTTCTAGGACGCGGTTTAGCCCACGCCGCCGAAGAACGCTCGCTGAAGCTAGCCATCGTGGGTGTCGCCAATCGCGGTGCCGCGAACTTCGGTGCCGTCGCTTCCCAGACCATTTCGGCACTCTGTGATGTCGATCAAAACTACCTCAACGCCGCCGCAGCAAAGTATCCCAAGGCTCGCGTCTACAACGACTATCGCGAACTGCTGGCAACCGAGAATGACTTGGATGGCGTCGTGATCAGCACCCCCGATCATCATCATGCTCCCGCCGCGATGCGAGCCATCGAACGCGGCTTTCATGTCTACTGCGAAAAACCGCTGACCCATACCGTGGCCGAAGCGCGAGCGCTGACCGAAGCGGCGCGGAAGGCGGGCGTGGTGACGCAGATGGGAACGCAAATCCATGCGGGCGACAATTATCGTCGTGTCGTGGAGCTGATTCGTGCCAAGGCGATCGGCGATGTGAAACGTGTGCATGTGTGGGTCGGAAAAGGTTGGGGCGCCACGTCGATGCCCGCTCCCAAAGGCAATGTCCCGGAAACGCTCAGTTGGGATCAATGGCAAGGCCCTGCCGCGGAACGTGAGTACACGCCGGGACTGCATCCCGCTAGCTGGCGCCGGTACCACGCTTACGGTGCTGGCACGCTGGGTGACATGGGCTGTCACTACATGGATTTGCCCTTCTGGGCGCTCGGCCTGAAGTACCCTTCGATGATTGTCGCTGATGGTCCTCCTAGCCATCCGGAAGCTTGTCCGATGGGCTTGAAGGTTCGCTACCAGTTCGCCGCCAGCGAGCAGCATCCCGAATTGGAGATGTTCTGGTACGACGGCAATCTTTCGCCAAGTGAACTGGAAGGCCAGAAGGTGCCTGGCAGTGGCGTGCTGTTTGTGGGCGACAAAGGCATGATGATCGCCACTTACGGCAACTACACCTTGTTGCCAGCGGATCGCTATAGCGATTTCAAGCCGCCGGCTCAAACGATCGAAGCCTCGATGGGGCATCACAACGAATGGATGCACGCGATTCGCACCGGTGGAAAAGCGCTTTGCAATTTCGATTACGCCGGTCCGCTGACCGAAACGGTGCTGCTCGGCACGGTCGCTCACCGCGCGGGCCGCGCGCTGAAATGGGATGGGCAGGCAATGACCATTGCCGGGGACGATGCCGCCAATGCGATGCTGACCAAATCGTATCGTGAAGGCTGGGAAGTCTCCGGCGCTGTGCCGGCCACGGTTGCAGCGACCCGCTAAGCTTAGCGACCAACTGAGAGCCTGTTAGGAAATCCCTTCAGCAGCGGCGAGTCGAGGTGGCTGGTTCCGCCAAAAGCGAGTCACCAATGGGGCTCGCTGAGGTAATTGTTCGGGGCGGTCGATCACCGCGACGCCCCAGGTCAGTAAGGCCAGTCGCGTCGTCTCGCTCAGGCGTGGATCGACCGCCACGAAATGCAACGTGCGGTGCAGCAGCGGTTGTTGCAGCAGTGAGCCCAGCGTCTTCAGATTCGCCGCCGCGGACGCTTCGGTTTCCAAGGACCACAGCACCACGGCCGCCGGTGTGTGGATCACGCGTCCGACCATTTGTGCCGATTCCAGCGACGCAATGTTCAGTCGATCGTTGACGGCAGGCAACATCGCGGGGCCGAAGCGACGAACCAGTCGCAGCCACCGCGTGGTCGGTTCCGCGATCAACCAATCTCGATTCATGCTTCGCCTTCCTCGGCTTCCCATTCTTCCAGTCGCCGCAACAACCGGCCTCGGCTGATGTTCAATAACCTGGCCGCTTCGGCGCGGTTGCCCGCGGCACGATCGAGCGCCTGAGTCACCAACTGGCGTTCCAGTTTTTGAAGGGCTGCGTCCAAATCGAGCAAACGGCGATGCGAAACCGACGGATCGCTCGGCGCGTAGCTGCGAATCGCCAACGGCAGATGCTCGGGCAGGATGGCTGGCCCGCGTGCATTGCGGATCGCATGCCGCACCGCTGCATCCAGTTCGACAATGTTTCGTGGCCAAGGATAACTGACCAGCAGGTCGAGCGTCTGCCGATTGAATCGCTCGGCGCGGCCTTCACCCTGCCGCCGACGTCGCTCCAACATCGCGGTGGCGATCATCGGAATATCGCCCGCGCGATCGGCCAGCCCGGGAAACGAAATCGCCAAAGCACTTAGTCGTGCCGCGAGCGCCGCGGTGATCCGTTGCTCGGAAATCATTGCCTCCAATGGCAGCGTGCTCAATGCGATCAGTTGCATTCGCTGTGCAAACTGATCACCGATTTGATCCAGGCGGCCTTGTGCGTCCAGCGGCATTTGCTCCACATCACGCAGCAAAATTGCCACCGACGCGGTGTTCGATTCGGTCAGTCGGTGCACCGCCGGCGCGACCGTGGCGTCGAGCAATTCGGCATCCATCAAAGCCCCGTCGACAATGATGATGGGGGCTTCGGTCGCGCATCGCCGCTCTCGATCGAGCGGGGCTGGTTCCCCGGATGCCAGTTCATGTTCTTTTCGTATCGCGATTTGCCGCAGCCCATGGATCGCGCGTGCGGCGGACTCGCTGCCACAGCCCGCCGGACCGATCAATAGCAGGTGCTCACGCGTGGCGGCGGCTACTAAGCATTGACGGCGGAGGCGTTCAGCCAGTGACGATTCGCCCATCGTAACCGGTAGGTGCAACAGCGCGGGCTGACGCTGCTGCCAACCGACCAATTGTCGCTGGATCTCCGATGCAATGGCTTGTTCGGCACTGATCGGCAAGGGCACGGGATACCCGGCCAGGGCCAGTACATGGTCCGCCCTGTCGTCGAGTGCAACGAACAGGACCGGCAACGAGGGCTGCCTGTGCGTGGTGCTCGGTGGCTGGACATCGTGATGCGTCCGGCCACGTTCGGCCAACCCAGGTGGCGGGGCAAGGGCGAGAGCGGCTTCTTCCGCCTCGGTGCGACTTACACCGTCCCGCATCGCTGCGCGCGTGCTGCGACCAAGCAACTGTTCCAGGTCGATACCCAGCCAGCTTTCGCAAGCCGCAGACAGGTAGGCTAGGTTGCCATCGGCATCAATCAGCCATGCCGGACGAGCGGTCGAGTCAAGCACCCGCGCCAAGGGGCGGATGCTCGTGCCACGTTTGCGGTCAGGCATGGCTGCGGACTAAAACACGTCGAGAATGAAGTGATGGCCCGAGTGATAACGACGTCCGCTGGGGTAGTAGTTGTGCCATTTCTTGTTGTACACCGGCGTGCGCATTTCGGTCGGGTAGCGGTGATACATACTATCACTGCTCTGGTAATATTCTTGGCCGTAAAAATTCTGGGGATAGTACACGTACGGATAGTGGTACATGCGGTCCCAGTCGCGTGAGCTGGCTTGGCCACCCCAGCTGCGGCCGTAGGCACGCTGGTCGGCGTCGGCGTCGTTGGCGAAACAAGCGCACATGCCCGCCACCAGGGCAAGCGTAAAGAGCGTTCGACGGAACATGAGCGGATCCCCCTGAATCTGCTTTTAAGTTGAAATCTTGGAAGCGCGGGCACGCCTGACACCTCGGTCCGGCATACCCCGCTGTACCGTTTCTATCGGCACAGGACGGAGAACTCATGCAATAAATACGATCGGATTCAGCATCCCCACGTGACCCTCTGACGGGAGGCTTTCAGGATCGAGTCCCCCTCCCCCGCATTCGGCGCGCATGCGTTCTGTTTCGGACTGTTGTCGGAGCCTAAGTGCAGGCAGATCCTCCGCCCGCGGGATGGCGGCGGCAAAGACTTTTCGAGCAGGCTTGCGTTATCGGGCCTCCGATCGGTTACGATGAATGAAGAGCTCCCTCCTTGGAAAACCTGATGAATTTTTTGAGTGTTACGCTGCCGATCCGGAATTCGCAGCACCGGAAGGCTTGGGCCACAGCGTGGTTCAAGCAAACGCTTTTCGCCGCCAGCCTCATTTTGCCGTTCGCAAGCATCTCGGGCTGTTCGCCCGCCGAAACTTCGCGGCAGGTCAGTCCGCTGCCGGTGCCCGATCCGGCGACAGACAGTCAACCGCCTAGCGATGCGGCGTTGGGGGTGGATGCTTCGGCGACTGATTCCCCGTCTGTGCCGCGGCGAGTCATCAGCCAAGAAGAGTTCTTCCAGGCAGCAGGCAGCGGTGAAATCGTCACCATTCAGCAAGCCATCGGGCAAGGTATCGACGTCAATGCGGGCGATCCGGATGGGCAAACGGCGTTAATGTTTGCTGGCTTTAATGGCCATTTGCCCGTGATGAGATTGCTGCTCGATAATGGGGCGGATGTCAATCAAGCCAGTTCGCTAAATCGTACCGCGCTGATGGTGACCGCCAGCGGCCCGTATCTGCAAGCGGTGAAGATGCTGCTCGATGCGGGGGCTGAGGTGAACGTTCGCGATGGGCAGGAAGGCTGGACCGCGCTGATGGTTGCGGCCACCGAAGGCCACGCCGACGTCATCAAGTGCTTGCTCGAACATGGTGCGGACAAGACATTAGCCGATGTCGACGAGGAAACCGCGCTGATTTTTGCGAGGAACCAAGGACATACGGACGTCGTCGAACTACTGACGGATCAGCCTTAGGCGACGGCCTGCTAAGAAGCGAGTGACAGCGTGAAACCGGACGACTTCGTAGAGCTGTACGAATCCCTTCGAGGAGCTCGCGCGGCGAACCAGATACTCGATGCGGAAGCTTCGGCTGCGCAGAAGGATTATCCGAAAGCACTGCAATTGCTGCAGAACGCTCGGCTGGGGTATTTCAAGAGCCACCAGCGGCAATTGCGGGAGGACGCCACCAATAACCGGCCGCTCCAGATCAAGCAGGAAAAAATCGAGGGCATCTTGCGCCGTTTCGATAGCTTGATCGCATTGCTCGAAGCCGCGGTCGAAAAATTCCCCACGCCACTGCGGCATCCCGATCTGCCTTCGCCCTTCGACGAATCGTACCAAGCGGCCAAGACTCCCGATGGCCAGCTCGACTGGATCTATCGCACGTTCGCCGTCTCTGCGGTTAAGGAATCGAGCAGCGTCGAAGCGGGCGCGCTGTACTTCATGGCCAGCGAGCACGAGACGCGGTTCGTGATGCTGGACGAGGACTTTCCAGACGATGCCACGATTCCGATGCGTGCCGTCGACACCGGTCAGCGTCTGAAGCCTTTTACCCGCAGTGCTTTCTTGGCACTTGGCCGACGCGGTTGGCTGATTCGCTTGCGCAAAAAGCAGCCTGCGGAACCGGAATCGGGCGACCTGTTGGCGGCCACCCCGGGTGGGGCGGCCCCAGGACTTCCTGATTTCGATGTTGCCGAGCGCGACAAGGTGCTCGATATCGGTGCCTTTACTCAACTGCTCGACTCGGCTATTCGCACGGGCTTGCTGCCTGAAGCGGAACAGATTGCCCGTATCCGTGACCGCGAATTTCGGCTGGGCAAGTTCTTGAAAGCGCAGCTAGCGATGGAAGGACTGCAAGCGAAATTCTCCGCTGCGGCTGCGAGCAAGCAAGCCGAGATGCGCCGCGAAGACGCAGCGATCGCTGCCGGGCGAATCCGCATGTCGCCTAAAGATCTGCAAGCGAAACGCGTCCGCGATCAACGCTTAACGCAGTCGATCGAACGGGCTCGGTCTCGGTTTTCTCGCGTCCTCGATGGCTTGCGGATCCTCTCGCGAACGCTGTCCAGCTAAGCGAAAACGCTCGCCAGACAAAGTGGCCCGGCGAGCGTTCGGCGATCACTTTTACCGAGTCGTGGCTTCGGTTCAGGCGGCTTCCTTTTTTTGCTTGCCGTGACCCTTACCGCGCGCCCCTTCCAGTCGCTTTTTCAGCTGCGCGGGCAAGGCTGCTTTCTGTTCGTCTGTTAGCATCGCCAGCATCTCCTTACGGAACTTCTGGGTCAGCTCATTGGCCTGTTTCATCGCGGCCAACTGGTTCTCGCTCAAACCGGCGGCTGCGTTCACAGCGGCCCGCAGTTCGGCTCCTTTCTTGTCTTCCTCGCGAGCTGCCTTGCCAACTTCAGCCATTTTCTTGTTCAGCGCGGGCGTCAGGCCTGCTTCACTGCGAAGCGTCTTCATTTTGGCTGCCAACTCGGTGCCCATTTCCTTGATCTTTGCCTTTTGGTCTTCGGTCAGCTCGACATCGCTCAGCTGCTTCATCAGCATTGCCGCGGGCGCGCGGCCGGCCCCTTGCTGGTTGCCCTTTTTCTTCTTTTTTGCGGGTGGGTCTTCCGCGGAGCCGGTGGAAACCATGGCCGCGGTAACCAACAGAACTGCCACCAGACGTAGCTTAATCATGCATAAACTCCAGCGGGGGTTGAAAGGCAAGCCAAGCTGCAACATTACTGGTCGGGGGGCGACCTCGCAGCGAGGCTGATGAATACAACCGACCTGATATGGGAAAAGGCTCCTTCATTCGCAAACTTTGTCAAAATTAGCCACGGTCCGTTTTGGCAGGAGGGTGCCGTAAAACCAGGTTTGGATTTACAATCGCCGCTTTACCGATCGGGACAATACCAAGCTAAACCTTAGCCATCGTAAAATCGCGACCTGAAGCGTTCTCTCACCCCAGCAACAACGAGTCAGCCCGTGGCGCCTTCGGACGGACAAGAAATACAAGACACCAGCGAAGACCTCTCCAACCCGCGCGTCGCGCGGCGGGATAAACTCCGCCGCATCAGCGAGCGGGGCATCGATCCTTGGGGCTCCCGTTTTGATGATCGTCAGTTCATCGGCGACGTACGTGACCGCGCCGGCGAGGTGCAGTTTCGTCAGGCTTCCGGCGAGCCGATCCCGCTGCCCGATTTCGACGATCCGACGCTTGAGTATCGGCAATGGAAAGCCGACCACGGACCGGGCGAGGAAGTGGGGCCCACCGTGCGTGTGGCTGGTCGCATCATGTTTAGCCGCCCGACCGGCAAGCTGATTTTTATGAACATCAAAGATTGGACCGGCGTGATCCAGATCTTTGTCGGTATGAAGCAAGTTGGTGAAGAAGATTTCGAACTGGCCAAGCTGTTTGACCTCGGCGACTTGGTCGGCGTTGATGGTCGGTTGGGTCGAACCAACACCGGCGAGCTGACCGTCTTTGCCGAGAAGTTGCACTTCCACGCAAAGATGCTCGAGCCACCACCGGACAAGCACGCCGGATTACTCGACGCCGATCTCAAGCAGCGAATGCGGTACGCCGACCTCGCCTTTAATGATGGCGTGCTGGAGACGTTTCTCAGTCGGACGAAAATCGTCAAGTCGATCCGTCGCACTTTGGATGACGATCACTTTTGTGAAGTCGAAGGTCCGACCCTGCACACCATCGCCGGTGGCGCCGCGGCGCGACCTTTTTTAACCCATCACAATGCGCTCGACATGAAACTATTCATGCGAATCGCGTTGGAACTGCACCTCAAGCGATTGATGGTCGGCGGCATTGAACGGGTTTATGAGCTGGGCCGCGTCTACCGCAACGAAGGGATCAGCGTACGGCACAATCCCGAGTTCACCATGCTGGAAGTCTATCAAGCCTACGGCGACTACCGAGCGATGATGGACTTGACCGAACGCATCATTTGCGATGCGATCGAGGCCTTGGATGGAAAATTTGTCCGCCCCTTTGGGGACAACATGGTCGACTATACGCCACCGTTTCAGCGACGAACCTATGCCGATCTGTTTGCCGAACAGACCGGCGTGGATCCCGAGGATGCCGAATCCGTCGCCGCCCTGGCCGATCAGTTGGGGTTTGCCACGGCGGGCAAACATTCCGATGTGATCAAGAATGAAGTCTTTGAGGAAAAGGTCGAAGACGCGTTGCAAGGCCCGATCTTTGTGATGGACTATCCAGCAAGTATTTGCCCGCTGACCAAACGCAAGCAAGATAATCCGGCGATCGCTGAACGGTTCGAGTTGTTCATTTCCGGCATGGAGATCGCCAACGCGTACACGGAGTTGAACGATCCAGACCTGCAGGAGGAATTGTTTAAAACACAACTCGCCGGCATGAACGAAGAAGATTCGATGGCTCACATGGATCACGATTTCGTCCGCGCCCTGCGGCATGCGATGCCGCCGGCCGGCGGGTTGGGGATTGGTATCGACCGGTTGGTCATGTTGTTGACCGGTCAGAAATCGATTCGGGATGTTATTCTGTTTCCCGTCCAGAGACCCGAACAATGAGTAAGGATCGTGCGACAAAAAAGTGTCGGGTACCTTTTGCGAGGAACTCGCCCTTCGGGTGCTTCGCACAAAAGGTACCCGACACTTATTTATCGCTCATTGCTAAGATATTAGCTGTATGATTGGCTGATGGGCTCTCCGATCGATTCGCCGGATGGCTTTGGCGAACCTTCCCTAACTCCTACCGTTCCGAGGTTAAAAAGCATGTCTCCACGTCTTTCACGGTTCCTGGCAATGCTTGCCGTTGTGCTGTTGGTTGCCGGCCTGCTTTCCCAAAGGCCGTCGGCTCAGGAAAACTCGGCCGCCGACGCCAACCCCGCCAAGCCCGGTAAGTGGGTCCCGCTGTTCAACGGGAAGGACTTGACCGGCTGGACGCCAAAGATTCGCTACCACGAATTAGGGGAGAATTTTGCCGATACGTTTCGCGTTGAAGAGGGACTGTTAAAAGTCCGCTACGACGGCTACGACCAATTTAACGAAACCTTCGGGCACCTGTTTTACCAGACACCTTATTCTCACTATCGCCTGCGAGTGGAGTACCGGTTTGTTGGCCAGCAATGCCCCGGCGGTCCAGGTTGGGCGACCCGCAACAGTGGCGTGATGATTCACGGAGAGTCACCGCAAACAATGGCCAAGGATCAAGACTTCCCCGCTTCGATCGAAGTCCAATTGCTTGGCGGAGATGGCCAAAAGAATCGCACGACCAGCAACCTCTGCACTCCGGGGACCAACGTGGTCATGGACGGAGAATTGATCAAGGCACACTGCATCAGTTCGACCTCGCAAACCTATCATGGCGAGCAATGGGTGACGGCGGAGATTGAGGTTCGTGGCAATCAGGTTATTCGTCACATCTTGGACGGGAAAACGGTACTCGATTACAACCAGCCCCAACTCGACCCGCGTGACGCGCACGCCACCGAGTTGGCCACCGCCAACGGCAGCTTGATGCTCTCCGGCGGGACGATCTCTTTGCAGTCCGAAAGCCATCCGTGCGACTTTCGTAAAGTCGAAATCATGGTGCTAGATTCGAAACAAACGACGGCAGGAAAACCGATGAGCGATCCCAAGAAACCTCTCGCCTACAATCCGCTCACGCCGGAAGAAGCTTACGTCATCTTGCGGAAAGGAACCGAGCGAGCAGGTGTCGGGGAGTATACCGATCTGAAAGATCCAGGCACCTTCGTCTGCCGTCAGTGCAACGCTCCGCTTTATCGCAGCGACAGTAAATTCGAAAGCCATTGCGGTTGGCCCAGCTTTGACGATGAGATCAAAGGCGCGGTCCGGCGCGAAGTCGATGCGGATGGACGGCGGACCGAAATCCTGTGCAAAAATTGTGACGGACATCTCGGGCACGTGTTCCTCGGGGAAGGCTTCACCGCCAAAAATACGCGACACTGCGTGAATTCCATTTCAATGAAGTTCGTGCCCAAAGGACAGCCATTGCCGGCCGTAATCGTGCTCGAGCAAGATGCCAAGAAAGAAGAATAAACAGCCATGAAGGCTTTGGTAAAACGACACTCGCGCCCAGGGCTGTGGCTGGAGGATGTTCCGAAGCCGACCATTGGGATCAACGATGTTTTGATTCAAGTGGAACGGACCGGCATTTGTGGCACCGATGTGCATATTTACAAATGGGACGCCTGGGCTTCGAAAACCGTGCCCGTGCCGATGGTGGTCGGGCATGAGTTTGTCGGCACGATTGTCGAAGTCGGTTCGAACGTCACCGACTTTCATCCTGGCGAACTGGTCAGTGGCGAAGGGCATGTCGTGTGCGGTCGCTGTCGCAATTGCCTCGCCGGTCGCCGCCATCTGTGTGCCGACACGGCGGGCATCGGCGTGAATCGGCCCGGTGCCTTCGCGGAGTTCATCGCGCTGCCGATGACCAACGTTTGGCATCATGATGCGACGGTCGATCATGACGTCGCGGCAATCTTTGATCCTTTTGGGAATGCCGTCCATACCGCCCTGTCGTTTCCTTTGCTGGGCGAAGATGTGCTCATTACCGGTGCGGGGCCGATCGGCTGTATGGCCGCCGCGGTGGCGCAGTACGCCGGAGCGCGGGCCGTGGTCGTGACGGATGTGAATCCCTGGCGACTGAAGTTGGCCAAACGGTTGGGAGCGACTCACGTTGTCGATGTGCGTGAAGAGCGGATCGCGGACGTGCAGAAAACGCTGGGCATGCGAGAAGGCTTTGATGTCGGTTTAGAGATGTCGGGCAACCCGTCGGCGTTTCGTGAGATGCTGGAAAATATGTGTCATGGCGGCAAGATCGCCATGTTGGGGATCCCCTCCGAAGAGATGTCGATCGATTGGAACACCGTCGTCTTTAACATGCTGACCATCAAAGGTATCTATGGCCGTGAAATGTACGAAACGTGGTACAAGATGACCGTCATGTTGCAGGGCGGGCTGGATATTTCTCCGGTGATCACTCACCGGTTCCCGGTCGATGACTTTGAACAAGGGTTTGAGGTCATGCTGTCCGGACAATCCGGCAAAGTGATTTTAAATTGGACCGAATCCTAACAGACACCTCAGGTGGAATGCATGTACGGAGCCTTTCAGCAGCAGTTGATCGAGCAAACCAGTGAGATTCGCGATGCCGGGACTTACAAGTCCGAACGCGTGATCGAATCGCCCCAAGCGGCTCATATCTCGGTCGACCATGGCCACGAAGTGCTCAACATGTGCGCCAACAATTATCTGGGGTTGGCACAACATCCCGAGATCATTGAAGCGGCTCACGAGGGATTGCGACAATGGGGCTACGGCTTGGCGTCGGTGCGATTCATTTGCGGGACTCAGACGATCCACAGGCAGCTGGAGAACCGGCTCAGCGAGTTTCTCGGTACCGAAGACACCATCCTCTACACGTCGTGTTTCGATGCCAATGGCGGCCTGTTTGAGACCTTGCTGACGGCTGAAGACGCCGTGATATCGGATGAGCTGAATCACGCGTCGATCATCGATGGCATTCGCTTGTGCAAAGCCCAGCGGTTCCGTTATCGCAACAATGATTTGGCCGATTTGGAAGCCAAGTTGCAAGCCGCTTCCTCGGCTCGCTATCGACTGATCGCCACCGATGGTGTCTTCTCGATGGACGGCTATATCGCCAATCTACCGGGAATCTGCGACTTAGCCGAGAAGTACAACGCGATGGTGATGGTCGACGATTCGCACTCGGTCGGCTTTCTGGGCGCCCACGGGCGAGGGACCCACGAGCATCATGACGTGATGGGGCGTGTCGATATCTTGACCGGAACCTTGGGTAAAGCGCTCGGAGGTGCGAGCGGAGGCTACACCAGCGCTCGGCAAGAAATCGTCGATCTGTTGCGACAACGCTCGCGGCCTTATCTGTTTTCCAATTCGGTCGCTCCCCCAATCGTAACGGCATCGATCAAGGCGATCGATCTGATCCGCCAATCGACTTCGCTCCGTGATCGCCTGGAAGCGAACACGCGGTTCTTCCGCGAAGGAATGACCAAGCTCGGTTTTGATTTGCTGCCCGGCGAGCACCCCATCGTGCCGATCATGCTGGGCGAAGCGGCTTTGGCGGCGCGGTTTGCCGACGCCATGCTGGCCGAGGGGGTGTATGTGATCGGCTTTTCCTATCCGGTGGTGCCCAAAGGCAAAGCCCGTATCCGCACGCAGATCTCGGCGGCGCATACCGAAGAAGATCTCTCGATGGCGATCGAAAGTTTTGGACGCGTCAAGGCGGCCATGCAGATCTGAGGCCTCTGTGGAGGCTCGACGACGAACTCGCCACCTTGGCGAGTTCAGGCGATCAGCAACTGGAAATCGGTTGCTTGGGTCGGTCGCGTGCAGACTTTTACCGATTCAGCCCACGCCGGAAGGGCCAGTTCCACACAGGCGACGCCAATCACAATGGGACGTTGCGTACCCGCTGGCCGAGAGATGACCGCCGTCAAATTGGCTTGCACGGCCGGCGGTGTGATCGAGTTCACTTGGTTGATCAAACGCCGCAGCGCCAACCGCTGCACACCACTTCCCCAACCATCCATCGCGGTTACGAATTCCAGGGATACGTCGCGTTCCGCAGTTCGCAGCAGTGCATCGGCAAGCGCCGCATAAAATGGCGGTCGCAATCGTAAACCGGGTTGTGCAATGACAACCGGCGTCCGCGCTTGCACGTCAGCAAGCTCGATGAGGTGCTCGGCAAGCGCTTGCATGATTCTTAACCTCGACGCATCCGGTTCAGGAGTCGCTGGTAATCGACGCTATCGCTGGGATCGTCATCGAACACGACCGGACGAATCGGTGCCGCTTCCAGCTCGATCGACTCTTCGATGATCAGCATGTCGCTGTCGTCGCTGAGGAAAATGTCGTCTTGTGTCGGATGCTTGCCCGGGGTGGGACCGAAACCATCGGTGCCAATCGCCGAGGTCGGCGGAATCGTCGCGGACGATTCCGCCATGTCATCGGCGCTATGCAACTGAATGCGACTCGCTTCGGCCGACAAATCGGCAACCTCGCGATGCAGTTCCTGTTCGGGTTGGCAGTCGTCATCGAAGGAATCGATCAACGCTGGTTTTACCGAACTCAGGGCTTGAGGCGTGGGGACCGTTTCTTCGTCTTCGAAGTCGTCACCAAACAACGCCCCAGGCTCGACGATTTCGGCTTGCACTGGAAAATCGCCAACCGGATCGACGGGCAGCGAATTTTCGATGATTGCCGGTTCGCTTTGTAGTTCCGAATCCCACGCGATCGACGCATCAATGATGGAAATGTCACACGCCAAGGTCGAGTCCGAAGCGGGCTCTTGGCAATCGATCGTCTGCTGACAATCGGTGGTCTCTTGGCAATCGGTGGTCTGCTGGTAGTCGGTGGTCTGCTGGTAGTCGGTGGTCTGCTGGTAGTCGGCGGTCTGCTGGCAATCGGTGCCTGCGCAGCCTAGCGAAGCATCGTTCGCCACGGCATCGGCTTCGGCGAATACTGCCGACTCATCGTATTCCTCGTCGGCAATCCGCAGCAGCGATTCGGTCACTCGATCCAAATCGGCTCTCACGGCTGGCTCTGCCCATTCGTTCTCCTGGGCGGCAGCGGGCCGGGACTCGATCAATTCGTCGGCCGTTTCTTGGACTTCGGAATCCTTTTGCCGCGGCTGTTCGGGAGCCGGTTTAGTCAGTTCACCGAATTCGATGATGTCAGGTTTTTGCTCATCAAGTTTCGGCTCGTCAGCTTTCTCGGCCACGGTGGGTTCGAGGGAGGCAAGCGTTTTGTGTGTTGGCGTGTGAGCCTGAATGCTGCTGGTCTGAGACATCCAGGCTGTCGGGTCACGAACCTCCGGTTCAAGCACTGGTCCGGCGAGTTGCTGGGATCGCTTCCATGCTTGATTGACATGTTCGCCGCCGATCATGTCGCCTTCGACACAATGGAGGACTTGTCGCATCACTTGATGGATCAGACGTGGCACCCCGCCGGTTGCGAAGTGAATCGCCGCGGTGGCTTCCTCTTCGACCGTTTTGGGCGGATTCGACTTGGCCATCGCTTGGCGAATGTACTGAGCGGTTTCGTCTTGGTTAAACGGATGCAAGTAACACCGCACGGCAACACGTTGGGCCAGCGATTCCATGCTCGGCTGTGCCAGACGGTCTTCTAATTCATGGTTGCCCGCCAGTACGGTCCGCACGCAGGAGCGACCGCCCCGCACGATATTGGTAATCATGCGGACTTCTTCCAGAATCGCATCAGGCAGCGTTTGGGCTTCGTCAACGATCAGTACCAGGCCTTGCTCGCGGGACTGTGCGGTTTGTGTGAGGCGGTCGATCAACGACAGTCGGAGTTCGCCTTCGGACAGATTTTTGTAGGGCATGTTCAGATGGAACAGGATATTTTGCAGCAGACTGGCATGGTCCCGCGGTGCCGTTTCGGCCAGCAGCACGACATCAAAGGTGTCTCGCAGCGTCTCGCTTAGCAATTGACAGAGCAAGGACTTGCCGGTCCCTGGCGGGCCGATCACAACTCCCAGGCCGGCATCGTGCCGAAGCGTATTTTCCAGTTGCTCTCGACACGATTCGATCGAACCAAGCGACTGAAACCACCGAGTGTCAGGAGCCGACGAAAAGGGCGAAAAATCTGCTGGCGTTGAGCGTGTCATGTGTCTGTTGGGGCGGATGGAGGAAACGCACCGGGGCGCGTTGTAATTCGCAGACTTGTTGCTTATCGGCACAACCGGCAACCGACTGTAACGGTTATTTGGGCTCGTTTTGGAACGACCCGCGGGAAACGGGGGGCTGTTGAAGCGTTAGGCTGCCTTTTCGAGTTGGTGTCGCAGGCTGGCGATCGACCACAAGCCGAGAACTTTGTCGGCATATTGGCCGTCGTCTTGAGAGCATTCTTCGACCAACGTTGCTTCGGGAGCGGGCAGCGAGAACGGTTCGGCAGACAGATTAAGTGGTCGCCAGCGGCCCGTGGGAATATCCGTGTTGGTGGTCCGTTCGGTAAACGTGGTGGCCAGTAGGTAGCGGGCGTTGCTGGCCGCGATATTGGCGAGGGCTTGGCGGACATGTTGGAAGGAAAAGTGCACCAAACAATCGCGGCAGAGAATCAGGTCCGCGTCCGGCAGGGGTTCGCTCAGCAGGTCCAGCTTTTGAAAGCGAACCCCTGGCCGTGCGTACTTCCGATTCGATTCGATCAGTTCTTCAACAATGTCACAGCCGATGTACTCGACGCCCGACAGGTCGACTTGGCTCATCCAATGGAAATCGCCACAGGGAAGGTCGACGACCGACTGAACGCCCAACCGGGCAAACCACTCGGGCAGCGATTCGACCAGTCTTCGCGTTTGCGCCCATTCGGATCCGATCCCCGATATCGATTCACTGCTTTTCCAGACGTTCAACCGATAGATGTCGGCAAACACTTGGCTCGGTGGCAAATGCCGTTGTCGACGCTTAGCGATCTTGCGGCCGACAAACGTTTTTAGTTTGCCCAGCAGATGGGTTGCGGGGACGGAAGACTGCGGAACCGAGGGGGGCTTGTTCATAGGTTTTCCTGTTCAAACAAAGCGGCAAGAAGCGAGGACTTGATGCGAAACCGAGCAAGCCAGGCTCATGCGACGCTGCGTTGGGGAGCGGAATCGGACTGGGGAGGCGAGCACAATTGTTCCGTGGTAAAGGCGGGCACGCGTGGGGCTGGCACGTTGGAACGAAAGAGCGCACCGACGGCGCGGAGGCCTGCTTCGAGGGTGCTGCGGAAGGTAATGAACGACCGGGGATGCTGACGCCACTGCTCGCGCAAATGCTTTTTCGCGGTTTGCCATTGCCCCGCCCGAATCGCCGCCCGAATGTACTTGTGGGGACCACCAGCCGAACGAACCTGCTCTTCACGCAGCAGTAAGTCGGCCGGCATCGGCCGCTTTCGACGGCGGTAAGCATCGGTCAACACGCCGTTGATCCTGCGTGCCCGTAACGCCGAATTATTCCAACTGCAACTGTCGAGATGTTGTCGGTAGCACAGCAACACCTCGGGCAGATTTGCCAGCGGTCCACGTTCGGACAAACGCAGCCACAGATCGTGGTCTTCAATCCATTCGAACTCCGCACGGTATCCGCCCAGTTCGCGCACCGGATCGCGGCGCATCATCACCGCCGGATGCGCCATCCCGGTGCGTCGTTGCATCAGGCAATGATCGATCGCCAGCGGATCGGATTCGAGCACTTGGACGTTTAGCGGATCCCCGTCGGCATCGATGTTGAGGATCGCGCTGCCGACAGCCAGGACGCTGGGATGTGTTTCCAGGAAGGCGAGTTGTTTTTCGAAACGGTCGGGCATGGCGATGTCGTCGGCGTCCATCCGTGCGATCAGCGGCCCGCGGACCTCCTCCAGCCCACGGTTCAGGGCGCCGACCAAACCGCAGTTCTCCTGTTGGATCACACGCACCCTGGGGTCGCGCTGAGCAAAGCGTCGCAAGATTTTCGCCGTTGTATCGCGACTACCGTCGTTTACCGCGATCAGCTCGAAATCGGCAAAGGTTTGAGCGAGAATGCTTGCCATTGCTGATGCGAGATGCCTTTCACCGTTGTAGACCGGCATCACCACGCTGATCTTGGGGACGCGCGGAGGGGCAAACCGCTGAGACATTGCGAAATCGATCCATGAAAGCAAACGGGTAGGTTCCCCCAGCAATGGTCCGGTTGTCGGCTTGCCGGCGGCAGATTTTCGATCTCGATCCTAGGAGGCCTGTGGAGCTGGGTCCAGATCAATCGAGGATTGCTATCGGTGCCCGATCGCACCTTCCGGGGTCGGTTTCACGGCGGAGCCGGAATGGCCTGAGACGCTGTCGGTGAGCGCGACGGCAATGGGCGTCGGTAACGTTGCCACGTCCAGCGGGACGCCGCGAGGTTTCCGTTGACGTTGCCAGCCATCTGCACTATTTAAACAGTCTGATCGAAGCAGTCCCTAAGGATCGTGCGACAAAAAAGTGTCGGGTACCTTTTGCGAGGAACTCGCCCTTCGGGTGCTTCGCACAAAAGGTACCCGACACTTATTTATCGCTCATTGCTACACAGTGCTCCTCCTACACAGTGCTCCTCCTACACAGTGATTTGTCTTTCCATGGCGAGCGATGCGATGCAAGTTTGGTTTGTTTCCACGCAGCGGGCATGGGGAGGTGGCGAAGTCTACCTCCGTCACCTTGCCGCGGGCTTGCGTGAGCAGAACATCGACGTCCGTTTCGCCGCGCCCAAGCACAGTCCTCTGGCAGGGCAGATGGCTAGCGAAGGCTTTCCGGTCTTTGGCTTTGACGGCCGAGGGCGAAATCCTCGCACCCTCTGGCAGCTTCGCAGTCGTTTGCGGTCGACGCCGCAAACGATTGTCCACTGCAACGATTCGCACGCTTTGACGTTAGGCGGTTTGGCGTCGCTTGGTCTGGCCAATACCAAGACCATCGCCATGCGGCACACGATGTTTCCCATCCGTTCTCCCGGCAAATACCATCGCTTGGCAGACCGCACGATTTGCGTTTCAAATGCCGTCGCGCAGCAGTGTGTTGCCGACGGGCTGCAGCGAAACACCTTGTCGGTCGTGCATGTGGGGATTCCGAGCCCGGTGGTTGACCCCGCCACCGTTGCGCGGCTTCGCCAGTCGGTATGCGGGCCGGACCAGCGTTTAATCGTGGCGGTCGGAAATTTGCTGGAATGCAAAGGGCACGCCGCACTCATTGCCGCAGTCGATGCCTTGCAGTCTCCAACCAATCGCTTGGTCTTGGCCATTGCGGGGGAAGGCAAGCATCGCGATGCCCTGGAGCGTCAAATTGCCGGCTTGCGGTATCCCGGCGCAATTAGACTGCTCGGTTTTCAGACCAATCCTCACGAATGGTTAGCCGCCGCCGATTTGGTTGCACATCCTTCCCTGCAAGAAGGTCTGTGTCTAACGGTCGTCGCAGCGATGATGCTCCGCAGGCCTGTGGTCGCTTCACCGGTCGGTGGTTTGTGCGAAGTCATGCAAGCAGCCAACGTGGGGGCAGCTTGGAAGTCCGAGCTGGCAACCCTTTGCCGACCTGCCGATGCGAACGATATTGCTCGTGCGATCGCTGTCACCAGCGGCACCGCACCGATCGCTGTCGAGGCTGCTGCGACGTTGGAAGCGGCCTATCAACATGCCACCGCATCGTTCAGCGTCGATAGCATGGTTCAGCGTACGATATCGCTCTACGGCCAGCTCTGGCAGGCACCGCGAGCGGCGGCTTAGATCGTGCCGAATTGTCGGGCGGCCTTCGGTTTGGTAAGCATGGTGTCAGTCGGGCGGCACGCGACGCCCTGCACCCTACCCTTTTCACGAGAAAACACCGATGCATACGCGGACATTTTTGGTCGGCACCTGCGGATCCTTGCTAGCCTGTTCCCCTGTTTTGGCCCATTCGCCGGGCGATTTGGCGGTTACATCCGGCTTGCTGGCCGGTCTGGCCCATCCTTGGTTGGGCCTCGACCATTTGCTAGCCATGGTTGCTGTCGGAATGCTTGGTTGGCGTCAAGGTGGCCGTGCGGCGTGGGCTTTGCCCGTGCTGTTCATGGCGGTGATGTGTGGCGGGGCACTGGCCGGCATAGCAGCGGCTCCCCTGCCGATCATCGAAACGGGGATCGCGTTATCGGTGGTCGCGCTGGGCGTGCTGCTGATTTCCGGAGATCGACTTCCCCTGACCCTCTTAAGCATGGTTGTCGCTGGCATGGCGCTGTTGCACGGGCACGCGCACGGAACGGAAATGCCGCTGCTGGCCAACCCCTTGGCCTACGTCTCGGGATTCTTGTTGGGCACCGCCGGGCTGCATGCCACGGGCATGCTGTTGGCGGCGCTGTACCAACGCCAAACGCCATCGGTGATTGGATGGCGTTTGTCAGGAGTGGCGATGTTGGCAGCCGGTATCGTGCTGTGGACCCGCTAACGGCCGGTTCAGCGGGGCCTGCTGAACCGGCGGGGCTCGTTGAGCATGAGACGCATGTCGCGACGTTTTTTCGCCGCCAAGGTTGGACTAGGGGCGGATCACGATTAACCGTCGTACGTTGCCACTCAAAACCACTAGCTGGGACGCACGCCCTTGGGTCCGCGTCTGCTCGAGGGCGTCGCGTAACACCGCGACACTGTCGGCGTCTTGGCCATTGACCGCCACGATCACATCGCCCACGCTCAGCCCTGATCGTTGCGCGAGGCTGCCCGGTTCGATGCGGGTGACCACCAAGCCGGTGTCCAGGTTTTCGTAGCCCAACTGCTGTGCCGTGCGTTCGTCGAGCAGCTCCAAGTCGGCTCCGATGCCGGCATCCCCGGCGCGGAACATCGCCATCGCTTCGCGACTGCGTTGACCCAAGGTGATGTTCTTCGTCAGCACTTCACCGTCACGATTGACCCGCATTTCCAGCACGCTGCCGGGGCGACGTGAAGCGACGTAGTTTCGCAGCATGGAACTGGAGGTCATCGGCCGCCCATCGATCGACAGGACCACATCGCCCGGTTGGAGGCCTCCCTTGGCGGCCGGTTGGTTTTCCAGCACGCCCCGCACCAATGCTCCGGTTTTGGCTTCCAGTGAGAACTCTTCGATCGCCTGCTCGGTCACGTCGCTCACCTGGGCTCCCAAGAAACCACGCTCCACCGAACCGGACTCGATGATCGATTCAATTACCGGGATTGCCATCGCGCTGGGAATTGCAAAACCGATTCCGTTGGAGCCACCGCTGCGAGATTCAATCGCGGTGTTGATGCCAACCACTTCCCCGCGCAAGTTCACCAACGGACCACCACTATTACCAGGGTTAATCGCCGCATCGGTTTGCAAGAAATCTTCAAAGCCTTCTCCTTGGCCAACGATCCCTTGGATGCGGTGCTTGGCGCTAATGATGCCGGCGGTGACCGTTTGTTCCAGGCCAAACGGACTACCGATCGCAAGCACCCAATCGCCGACGCGAATCGCTTCGCTGTCTCCCAATTTGGCGAATTTTAACTTGCTGGCTTCGATGCGGACCACTGCCAAGTCAGTTTCCGGGTCGGTTCCCACAACGTCCGCGGCATAACGCCGCCCATCGCTCGTTTCGACTTCCAGTGCATCGGCGCCCGCCACCACGTGATTGTTGGTCAAGATATAGCCATTGGCGCGAACCACGACGCCACTTCCCAGCCCTTGCCGCTCCCGCGGCATCCTGGGGCCGCGTCCAAAAAATTCTTCAAAGCCGCTCGGCAAACCCTGCGGTAAGTTTTTCGCCATGGCCCGCGAGTGAATACTGACAACCGTGGGCCGCAGCGCCTCGGCAACGTTTCGAAAGGACTCCGAGAGATCGGTTGCCGTGGACAGGTTTTGTTGCACGACCGTGGGCGGGCCGTTCTGCGCCGTGGGCGGGCCGTTCTGCGCCGACGCGTCGTCTCGCAGTCCCGCCGGCAGGCTGATGACGACACCCGTCACCAGGCAACCTATCAGCATCGCGCCCAAGGTTAGGCTAAGAGTCTTCCAAGCATTTTGCATCGATCGCGCTCCCAAATGTCGGTTGAAATGCGTGCTGCCGGGGCAAGGCTTTGAATTACAATCCCATCGTCATTCTTACCGCGCTGAGGCCTCATGGGGCTCGGGAAATTCCCTCAAAGCGGCGGAGCCTGCCAGATTTGCAGCTGTGGACTTTCGCAGGTTGACGAGGGCAAAATTCGCGCCAAACCGCCACAAAGAATTCGGCGGGGCAGTCAACGGCCAGCTCGGTGCAAGGAGCCTGCTAGAAGACCGAATCGCTACCCGCTTCGAGGCTGTCGAAAGAAAACGGGTACTCGATCACTCTTCCCGAGAAGCCACGCACGTTACGCGGCGCCTCGCGTGGCCAAGCGGTCACGTCATCAAGCTCGGGCATGATTTCAAGCAGCTGATTGCGAAGTCGATCGGCAATGCCGCGCATCGCCCGACTCTCGGCATGGGCACGCAAGGCCTCGACCGTCTTCATCAGCCGTACCAACTGAGCGCGTTGGGCAACCGAGGCGGTCAAAGAATCGGCTGGTTCGGATAGCAATTCCGCGACCGGCACATCGAGTGCTTCGGCCCAGCGCTGCAGGTCAGACAGCGTCAGTTCACACCGCCCTTGCTCCTCAGCCTTTAGTTGGCGTACGGGGACCCCGCATCGGCGGGAGATCGTCCGCAGTGTCACCGCTTGCGACGCGCGCACGTCGGCGATGCGATGCAGGGGCGCTTCCGACGTCGCCCGAGCCAATTCCCTGTTTGGCAAATCCACGAATCATTATTCCCATCGAGTGCTTCCAGCGAAGCGGCCGCCTATCTGCCCGATTAGAAGCAGGTGCGTCTCGTTTAGTTCCGTGGAAAACGATTCGTGGAGGGACTTTTCCGATTGCCGTGGTGCTTCAGGACCAAGAGGTCGAGACGATCCGGTTGGCTTGCAGTTGCATGCTTTTGCCGGCCGGGGCGGCGAGCTGTTGCAGGTGCGGTCGGCGAACCATTTGAATGCCGGGCTGCGTCTGGCTGGTTCGTTGATCGTCGCTCTCGGCATGGGCCCCAAAGGCCTTCAGACGCCGCATCAGCGGACCACTCAGGGGCCGCGGCGTTGACTGAGCACGGGCGGCCACCACCGACGGGTCGCTGCTCATCTCGTACAACCGCCGCAAGTCCTCTAAACGCAGGGGGGCGTCGGACTCTTGGATAAACACCAGCTCGCCGACCGCTTTTTCCAATCCGGTCTGGCCAGCCGCTTCCAGTCCCCGCGGGCGACTGTGCCGCGCCACACGAAGCTGAGGATAGCGGGCTTGCAGCGTCTGCAGCACTTCCGGCGTTCCATCGCGACTGCCATCGTCCACGACAATCACTTCGGTCGTCGCTTCAATCCAGAGGGTAACCGCATCAAGCACCCGCTCGACTTCCGCAGCGATCTGGTCTTCTCCATCGCGAACCGGCAGCACGATACTCAGCTTGGTGGGCAGCAACATGGGCAGGGGCTCCAGAAGTCGACGACGATAAACAGTAAGGATTGAGGAATGTAAACTGTTTCGGTTGGCCGTGCCGCGGAGGTGCATCGACTGTGCAATAAATCGTTTTTTGCCGCTCGTTCCTGTGGTGCGGGCTCGGCCTACAATGACAACTATTCGCCTTGCAACCGGCCGCTCCGCGGGCTGTCTGATGTTCACTCGCTGTGGCCGTCCACTGCCCTGAGGCCGACGTTGAAACCGACTTTAAGATCAGCCCCGAAACCTGACGCGACATGTCTTCCGAAAACCAAACCGATGCCGTCCCCGAGATCCCTAATTTTGCCCGCGGCGTGAACGGCCTGCTGCCCGCGATTGCTCAAGACGCCGATAATGGGCAGGTGCTGATGCTGGCCTGGATGAATCGCGACGCTTGGCGGCAAACGCAGGCCACTGGTCGAGCGACCTATTACAGTCGCTCACGCAAAGCCTTGTGGTGCAAGGGCGAAACGAGTGGTCATAGCCAACAGGTTGTCGAAGCGAGTGTCGACTGCGATGCCGATACGATCTTGCTGCGTGTTCGCCAAACCGGTGCGGCCTGTCATGATGGCTATCGAAGTTGTTTCTATCGCACGATCGACGCCTCACAGAAGATGACGCTCAACGCCGCACCGTTGGTCGACCCGCAAGTGGTTTACGGCGCGCCGTCGACAGACCCGCCTGCTGGCGAACGTCGATGATTCGGTTCGCTCGCGCCGTGATAGCGTTCGGCCTGTTGCTCTGCGTTTGGGTAACGCTGGAAGGGGCGTTTGGATTTCAGTCTCGCTGCGGCCAACGCTCGCTACTGTTTGTCGGCCATGCTTTGCTGCAAGCTCCCTTGATGGCTTGGCTGTTCGCGCATCTATTTGACCGGCACGGCATGCAGCGGCCTCAATGGGATATCGGATCGCTGCTGTTGGCGACCATGATGGTTTCCCTGACGATGGCAATGGGACGCCTAGTGCCGGTGACTTTCGACAGACCTGGCGGGTTTCATTTGGGCGTGGTGGTGGCCTACGGCTTTACTTGGCTGCCGGTCCTTTGCTGTACCGAAGCGATCACTTATTGGTTGGCCGTCCTGTGGGGTCGCTATCGACGTCCAATCGCCGTGGCGGGCTCGGGTTCCGATTCGGCTGGTTCGTCAGTTGCCGACGTCGAGTAGCGTTGTTGTCGCGATTCTCCCTAGAGGGTAGTTTACTCAGCCGTGTTACACGTTTCGTAATTAAATCGTTACAAGAAGAGTCGTCATGAGTGCTGAAGCCAAACTGAAATCGCTGGGAATCGAACTGCCAATCGCGCCAAAACCGATGGGCGTTTACAAGCCGATCGTGCTCTCCGGCAACATGGCTTATCTGTCAGGACACGGTCCGCTGAAAAGCGACAAAACCCTCATTACCGGACGGCTGGGGGAGGACCTTGATGTGGAGGCCGGTTTTGCCGCGGCACGCCAGACCGGGCTGGGTATTCTGTCGACCCTGCGGGGCGAACTAGGCAGCCTCGACCGTGTCGTGCGGCTGGTCAAACTGCTGGGGTTGGTTCGTTGTACCGACGACTTTGATCAGCAGCCCGCGGTGATCAACGGTTGCAGTGAACTGTTTCGCGACGTCTTCGGCGAAGACTGCGGAGTGGCCGCACGAAGCGCCCTCGGTACCAATGCGCTGCCAGGAAAAATCGCCGTCGAAATTGAAGCGATTTTTGAAGTCTCTTAATGCGGCAAGCGAACGCCGTTTGCGATCGACCGAGTGATACGGGCAGTACCGGCGCAATCGGTCCACGCGTTAGGAATCGCGAAATCACCGCTCGAGGTGTTCCACAATGGATGAGGTTGTCAAAACGGTTCGATCAAACCCGCGATGCCTGCCGAGTCTATCGGTATCCTAGCTGGCGTGCGTGGCCGTTCACCCTCCCGCGGACTGCCGCCAGCTAGGTTTTCTTGCATCGCGGCTAATAAAAATCTGCCGTGCAAGCCCTGCCTCGCCATCGGCAGTGCCATTCAAAGCGACCGCAACGCTCCATCAGCCCTGCCAGGGCACAGCACATCAGCCCTGCCAGGGCGCAGCACATCAGCCCTGCCAGGGCGCTTTGTATTTCAATCCCAGGTTTAGGATTCTTTGCAGCAACGCTTCGTAGCTGATGCCGATGCTCTCGGCGGACTCGCTAAAATCTTCGCCGAATTCAATGTTTGGGTTCGCGTTGGCTTCGATGACAAAAATCTGCCCTTCCTCGGTGACTCGCAAATCCATCCGTGCATAGCCACTCATTCCCAACGCCCGATAGACGCGTTTGCAGATTTTTTGAATGCGGCTGTCGACACTCGGTGGCAAGCCTTCGGCAGCTTGCGTTTTAATCCCGTGACGTTCCTGGTATTTGCGGTCCCATTTCACGCGACGCGTCGCGATCTTGGGCTGGTCGTCGGGAGTCTTCGAGAATAACAATTCCCATGTGGGAAAGGTTTGCAGTCGCTCGTTGCCGATCACGCCAACATAAAATTCACGACCTTCGATGTATTGCTCTGCCAACACATCGCCCGACGTAATGGCCTGCAAATAAGCCACTCGTTCCTGCAATGCTTCGTCGTTGTGGACGATCGAAGCATGCGAAATCCCCAACGAAGCATCTTCGGTGGCGGATTTGACAAATAGGGGAAACGGCAAACGTTTTGGCCGTCGCACCCGGCGACCGCGTGGAAAGACCATGAACCGCGGCGAGGGAATGCGGTGGTATGCAAGGATTTTTTTGCATAACGATTTGTCTTTCGACAGCAGCATGCCGCGGGGATTACAGCCCGTGTAAGGCTGACGCATTAATTCCAAATAACTGGTCACCGCATGGTCATACATCACCACGCCGTGAAATTCCTCCAACAACATAAACGTGATGTCGGGCTGGAAATCACGCAGCGCTTTGCGGATCTCTCCCAAGTCGTCGTACACCCCCAGGGGTAGCACGGTATGTCCCATCACGCCCAATGTATCGACGACATCGAATTCTGCCTTCCAGGTATCGATTTCTTGATCGGTAAAACCTTCGGTCGATTCAGGCGGGACATGCCCTTCACGCACCAACGCTAAGACGCGTCTTTTTTTGCTCATAACGCGATCCGGTGTTTGCCTTCGTGCAGGTAATTCATCGTCTGCACCGTCAACAAGATCGTGGCGTTACGCTTGGTTTGTTCGGGTGAATCTCCGACTCGCAACTTTAATTCACGGCAGCGTGAGATCATTTCCGACAAAACCTGCTCGATGGTGTATTGATAGACTCCTGTCCACTCCGCAACGCTGCGGCGCAGTTCCGCACGCACCATCGTCAAGAACCGTGCGGCCGTCATGTTACGCGCGTGACGCGCGTCCGCGGAAAACAAACGGCGCAAATCGCGGTCGTAAAAACGTGGATGGTCTAGTCCATAATAACTGCGTTTGGCCTCGTAGTGTTCTCCCAGCGTTTTGGTGATCCGCTGCATCGGGTCGATTCTCCGACGCGTCGTGACGGCTGGTTTTTTGCCGGAGATGTCTTGCATCATCTTGTCGATCGCGGTCAGTTTCTTAATCGCGGGCCAATCGCGATAACGGTTTCGCCAGCGACCGTTGGGACGCAGCCAAACGGCAAACGTTTCGGCGAAATCTTCCACCGGATGCGATTGGGCGTACCATAAATCGAGATGCAGCACGTACTGCTTGCTGTAAGGCTGTGGCTGATAATAGCGAGGATAGGGCCGAGCAGGATTGCCAAACAGCTTGCGGTAGGTCGGGCGACGGGACAGCCGAAACGCGGTGTCGATCGCGTGCCCCGCTTCGTGACGCAAAATCTTCAAGCAGCTTTCCTGTGTGCCGCCTTCGACTTCCAGCAACTGCCGCCGTTCGAGCCGCATTAAACGCGGATGGGCCAAGTAGAAAGGAATCGCGATTCCAGGAATGCCTGACGGCGAATACCATTCGTCGCTTAACCAACAATGAGGTTGATGACGGATCTCCCGCTGCGACAGCTCATCACGCATCTGCGCGATCCGTGCCTGCAGAGGCGATTCTTCTAACTGTACCCTCAAGTCGCAGATGCGGGTTTCCAGCAGCTCCGCATCGGTCATTTGGTTCAGGTCGTTTGGCTGAAGCGTCTTCGTCTTGCGAGGCATGTCAAACGTGGTCGTGCGGACAGGGGAGCGGTGCGAACGGTCCCCAAACCCTAGCACACTCGATGCCCTTTTTCGACTTGCAGGACGTTACTTGGACATCGGCACTAACAGCGCACCGAGGATTGTGAACAGCAACGCCGAGAGCCCCATCGCGGTGCTCATCGGGGACACTGTTCGCAAGCCTTCCGATTCAGTCATGCCGCTCATCTTGCAGATCACCCAGAAGCCGCTGTCGGTCATCCATGCAATCGGCTTGCTGCCCGCGCCAATCGCCATCGCCAAGTACACCGGATGGAACGGCAGCTCGCCACTCAGCGCGAAATCTTGTAGCAGACCCGCCGAGGTGATCATGGCGACCGTCGAGGAACCTTGCAGCGTGCGGATCGCCGTGGTGACGAAGAAAGCAATGACCAAAATGGAAATGCCGGAACTGCCTTGGGCTAGCTGACCGATCACGGTGGCAATGCCTGCCTGCCGCAACATCGCTCCAAAGGCGCCGCCCGCCGCGGTAATCAAGATGATCGTGCCACCGCTGGCAAGTGCCTGTTGGACCGCACGGTTGCGAGTCACCTGCAGCGTCGTTCCTTCGCGCGGCACAAAGTACAGCAATCCGAGCGCGATCGTGGCGGCGATTCCAAGCGCCACATTCTTGTCGGCGATAAAGGCGACCATCGGATGATCACCAACCGACATTTTGTAAGCGGTCCCAAATCCGATCAACAGCACCGGCAAGGCAATCGGCAGCAACGCCAACAGTAAGGGCGGCCCCGAGACATCCGTATCGTCATCGCACGACACCTTGCCAGAAGCATCTGTTGCCTCTGGCTGGTCACCGCTTGTGTCGGTGATCGGACGTAGCGGCACGTCGACCAAACGATTGATTGTGCGGGCGGCAAACAGCGACACCACGCTGCTGCAACTGCAAATCGCCAGTCCCGTCAGCATCATCGTGGCAACGTCGATTTTCAGCGTATCGGCAACTTGCAGCGGACCAGGCGTGGGAGGAACGAGCGAATGAGCTAACGAGCCACCTGCCAGGATCGCCAGGATAAACAGCACGTAATCACCGCCAAGCTTCCTTCGCAGCGACCGTGCCAAGGGCACCATCAAATAAAACACCGTATCAAAAAATACAGGAATCCCCAGCACGAAAGAGCTGGCCATTAAAGCTTCCGCGGCCCGTTTAGGACCGACGATCGCCAACGTCCGATCAATAATCGTCTTGGCGGCACCACTTTCGAGTAAGCAGACGCCGATGATGCTGGCCATGGCGATCAAGATCCCCACGTTCCCCGCCGTCGAACCAAAAGCCGACGCCAAGCGACTGGCAGGCCCGCTGGCGATAAACGAAGCTGCCGCTTTCTCGGTCCAAGCTCCGCTGTTCAACTGGCTGGTCGCGAATTCCTGCAAAGCCTCCGCGGGCGTCAAGACGGCAACCAACAGTCCGGCCGCCAACAGCGCTAGCAGGGCGTGCAATCGCAGCCATAGCACGGCGATCAAAACCACCGCGATCGCCAATACGACTTGTACCCAAATCATGACAGCTCCCGAATGCTCAGGCAGCTATCACTGGCGACGACAATGTGATCGAGGACCTGAATCCCGATAATCTTTCCCGCCTCGGTCAAACGCTCGGTGACTTGGTGGTCTTCGCGACTGGGCGTGGGGTCGCCCGAGGGATGGTTGTGGACCAGCAGCACCGCCGATGCGGCATCGCGAATGGCCGGCCGAAAAACTTCTCGCGGATGGACCAAGCTGGCATCCAAAGTGCCAACGGTGATGCGATGGGTGCGGATCGGCTTATGTTTGGTATCGAGGGTCACGATGTGGAATTCTTCCTGAACGGCGTCACTGGCAAGGTAGCGAAATTGCTCGCGGCAGTAAGCGGTCGCCGCCGCAGTGCTGGTGATTTTAATTTGCGACGGCCGACGATTGGACTCCGCGTCGGCCACTCGTCGCCCGAGTTCGACGCCGGCCATAATCTGACAGTAATTGGCCGCCGTGACAGCCCGGGTGATGTCACGTAGCTCTAGTTTCGTGTGATCGCGTAGGGTCTCCAGTTTGCCATCAAACCGATTGGCTAACTTCCGTCCCCCCGTCACCGCCGATTCGCCACGTACTCCCACGCGAATCAGGATGGCCAGCAGATCGGCATTCGCCAGCGCCGTCGCTCCGTCGCGCAGTAAACGCTCGCGGGGTCGTTCCTCCGTCGGCAACTCGCGGACTTGGTCGCCGTGAATTTGTTGGTCAATCCAATGCCGCGGTTGGAACGCGGACTTCTCGACGGCCCAGCGATAGACCGCCTGCTTGGGCTCGCCTTCTCGCTGCAAGACACCGGTCTGTACCAACTGCTCCAGCGTTTGCGAAACGTACTGCGGCGTCGATTCGTGGCACTGCTGTTTGGCTTCGGGGCCCGAGAAAATTTCCAGTTCAATTAAAGCATCGAGAACCTGCATCAGACGCAGGCGACGTTTTTCAGTGCTCATCACAGCATCAACGAAACGCGAAGCGGACCCAACATAGGTACCATGTGGTACCTCCAGCGGTGCACATCCTAACACGTCCCCGCGGCCCGGGTGGTAGGGGGCGCCAACTTTCCTTCGTTCGCAGGCCGCTTCCGATTGGGGTGCCTCGACCAAGTGCCTTGCACGACCTTCGTCCGCTCAAACTGCCCGGCACGTGCCATTTGGATGTTTCGGCTTTGGGTGATGGCGCCCCTAGCTCGGCACTGTGAGGCTCCGTTGTCACTGCAGTCGAGTGTCGACGAAGAGTGTTGACACCGCCTTTGTGCCGTCGGCTCAAGCCCGCGCTGAACCGACGGTTTAAAAAAACATTTTGGCAATCTCGTTTCTGCGATTCATGCGGTAATTGCTTGGTTTTTTGCAATGTTCGCTGACATGGTTTTCCTTCTTTTGCGAACGTGTCGAGACGCTCTGGCACTCCCTTCGCTTTGCCTCTTTGACCGCCAAGGGATTGGCGAACTTCCTTTCACACTTTGAGGTTAGAAATGTCCAAACGTTTCAAAATGTTTTTGATGATTGCCGTTGCAGGAAGCATGATCGGTTCCACAACTTTGGCGGAGGCCGGCAAGACCCGCAGCACCGTGGAGCGTCGCCAACGTCCCGGTCAGGGGTTTTGGGACACGTCGCATAAATCGAAGGCTCATCAGCATCGTTCTACTCACCAAGGCTGGAACCTGTTTCAATGCTTCGGGCTTCAGAAGAGCTATCGGCCGGCGACACCGACCAGTGGCAAGTCCTGGGGTTGGCAACGTGGCAGTCGAACCGAATTTTACCATCCGGCGCCTCGAAGATCAGGAGGACAGTAGTGTCGGTTTCGGTGATCGATTGATTCCAAGATAGCTGCATTTGGTTGCCGGTCGATTCTGACAAGAAGGTTTAATCGCTCTCCAACCAGCCGGTCCGTTTCGAGGCAACTTTGCTCTCGGGGCGAACCGGTTTTTTGGTGGATGCAATTCTTTTCAACGCCCGGTTTTCAATGTCCTAAACTCGAACGGCGATTTGTCGCCGCTTGCCGACAGTGTCGCCAAAACGCGTCGACACCTGTTTCCATGTCGGCCGGATTGGACGACAATTGGGGAGAACATAGTCGTTGGCGCAGCGGTTGCTGTTCACGACGCCCGGCTCGTCTTGTTCACGCCTCCGGCCTCTCGTTGCCTATACTTTTGACTGCGCGTTTTTCACGTTTCTGTGCCCTATTCCTATCTTCATGACGATCGCAGTAACGGTGTCTACTTTCGCACCGTTGCCAACTACACCTACGACTGGGAATCGTGGCACGATCCTCAGGGGTTGGTCGTTTGGGTGAATGATTCGGTGCGGCGAATGACCGGCTTCAGCGTGGTGGATTGCCTAGCAATGCCAGAGTATCCGCTCCCCATTGTCGCTGATAAAGACAAGCCGCGGATGCGTCAAATGTTGGCTGACGCCGTCGCCGGCAAGTCATATAACGATCTTGAATTTGAGATTCTCACGCGAAATGGCAAGCAACGTTCCATGGCCGTTTCCTGGCAACCGATGTACGACGATCATGGAACGCACCAAGGCTTTCGCACCAGCGTTCGTGACATCACCGATCGTCAAGGTCTGAAGGAACAGTTGCGGCTTTATACCGAACATCTCGAACAACTCGTTCAAGAACGCACTGCGCGGATCGCACAGCTTGAAAAGAACCGCCAACAAATGGAAAAGCTGGCCGCGTTGGGAGAACTGGCGGCGGGTGTCGCTCACGAGGTCAACAATCCGCTCGCCGGAATCCGCAACGCTTTCGCATTGTTCAAAGAATCTTTGGATGAGACACACGAGCACTACGAACTGTTGGATTTGGTGGACGCGGAAATCGAGCGGATTAGTTCCATTGTTCATCAGATGTATCAGCTTTATCGTCGTGGCCCCATTTCGGCGGTCGAACTGACGATCGAAAAAACGATCGGCGACGTGATGTGTCTGCTAGAACCCATCGCGCGTCGTCATCAAGTCGCCTTGCAAGTGACTCCCGAGCGTTCATCGACATCGGCATGTTTGCCTGAGAACGAATTAAAGCAAATCCTCTTCAATGTGGTTCGAAACGCAATTCAGGCATCGCCCCCCAAGGCAACGGTTGCCATCGAAATGGATCCACAGGACGACCAGGTGATCATGCGCGTGGTAGACCAAGGCTGCGGGATCTCCGATGACGTGCTGCCGCACATTTTCGAACCGTTCTTTAGTACCAAAGGGAAACTGAAGGAAGGGATGGGGCTGGGGTTATCGGTCACGCGGAATCTGATTGAATCGATCGGCGGCGAAGTGGACGTGGAAACCGAACCTGGCAAAGGCTCTGCGTTTCGGTTGATGTTTCCGCGATATCGCGGAAACGAAGGGCTGCACAATCCATTGTCTTGCTCAACATGACGCATCGTATCCTCATTGCCGACGACGAACCGCTTTACCTTCGCACCACCGGTGACCTGCTGCGAAAGCACGGCTACGAATGTGTTTGCGTTCCTGACGCCAATCAAGCGATCGCCCGGCTTGGCGAAGAGGAGTTCGACCTCTTGTTGTCGGACCTCAGTATGCCGGGCAACCTGAAACTGGAACTTCTGCACGAGCACAACCGACGTCACAAACACGTTCCCATCATTGTGATTACCGGCGTTCCCAGCCTGCCGACGGCGATCGAGAGTATTCGTTTGGGCATCGCGGACTACTTGATGAAGCCGGTCAAGTTCGACGACTTGTTGCAGTGCGTTCGTCGCGCGATCAAGCATGCCGGCCAGACACGTGCCGCGGCGGAAAGCCCCATGCGCCCGCAAGCTGAATTGACAAGTCTGTTTCCAGAGCTGATCGGTACCAGTCCGCCGATGATCGAACTGTTTGAGATCATTGATCGAATTGCCGGTACGGATGCCAACATTCTGATCATGGGCGAAAGTGGAACCGGCAAGGAGGTGGTCGCCCAAACGATTCATCAACACAGCCACCGGGGTGACGGACCGTATCAAGTTATCGATTGCACCGCCGTCCCAGAGTCGCTGTTCGAGTCGATGCTTTTCGGCCACAAAAAGGGAGCTTTCACCGGCGCGGTAAACGACCAAGCGGGCCTGCTCAAACAGTGCGACAAAGGGACCGCATTCTTTGACGAACTGGGCGAACTGCCCAAGCCGCTACAGGCCAAATTGCTACGCGCCGTGCAGGAACAAACCTTTATCCCCGTCGGCAGTCACACGCCGATCAAAGTCGACACAAGGTTCATTTGTGCAACCAACCGAGACCTGCAACTGGAAGTCAACGCCGGGCGGTTCCGACAAGATCTATTCTATCGACTGGGCGTTATCCATATCGAACTGCCGCCGCTACGGAAGCGTGGGGACGATGTGCTGCTATTGGTCGATCACTTCACAGCCGAACTAACGAAGGTCAAGGCAGGGCCTTCCGAGTTTGCCGATTCGACGTTGGAGATCTTGCGGGAATATTCGTGGCCGGGCAATATTCGTGAGCTTCGCAATGTCATCGAACGAGCCATCGCGTTGGCGCGTGGCAGGCGGATTGAACCGCATGACCTACCGGAGAGCCTGCGCACCGGGCAGGCAGCGTCTTGCCAGCACAACGCGTTTTCCGAGCCGGGGCGAGGAATCAGCGGCAGTCCAAGTAGGCCAATCGGTTTGCCAGAGTCGACCGTTGGGCTATCACGCGAAGCAGCCCTGAGGGCGGCGGAGTACCAATACTTAATCGCCTTGCTGCGGAAGCACTGCGGCAATGTCTCCGTGGCTGCCCGCCAAGCGGACCTGTCACGCCAGGGACTGCACAAATTGCTGAAACAACACAACATCGACGCTGCTGATTATCGGCGGTGATTAAAAAGACCCCCGTCCCCTTTTTTATGGGGCTAGCACCTGACCGATGACTTCGCCGCCGTCGCGGTGGAGGGCGGGGGCGGTCGCGGTGTCGGCGGTGACGCGGCGCAGTTTGACGATGCAGCGGCCTTCGGTGCGGATCTGAGCGGCTCCGTTGCCCAGCGATTGCACGGTGTTCAGCACCACGCGACTGGCACCTCCCACACTGATGCCACTGCGTCCATTCTCGGCAGCCGTCACGTTGCGAATCTGGACTTCGCTGGCGCGGTCGTGTGCGTTGATACCGTCCAGGCGATAGCCACGGACGATCAAGTCTTGGACGATCACATGCTCGACGTCGTACAGCGTGATGCCCGTGGTTTGAACGGTCACCCGCAACGGGTAATCACGCGGCGATCGGCCCGGTTCGGTTCGTAAGTAGAAGCGGCCATTTTGGCGTGTCCAGTGGAGCGGCTTGAGCATGGCCAAGCCGACCGGACCGGTCGAGTCCGGGGTGACTTGCTGGAGTTTTCCGTCGGGCAGCATCAACAAGCCAAATCCTGGAGGCGTGCGCAGGTATTCCCATAAGACCGCTCCTTCCCGCGTCGCTTGCCAGCCGTCGGGCAGTGCTGGTTCGCTACCATCGAGCACCGCGCCATTGCCGATGATCATGAAAGGTTCGTTCGGCACGCCGCTGTGATTCGGCCCATTCAAGCTGACGCATTCGCGATAGGGTTGGCCGGTGTTGGTCAGCACGATCCGATCACCGGGTCCTGCCGCCGCGAGGGCTCGGGCGATTGTGCGATAAGGCCCATAGGACGCCGGAATCGGCACCCGCCCGCGATCGTTTTGCAGGTCGCTGCCATTAATGTTGTCGACGACCAAGTCGTCAGCGACGACGCCCTGGTTGGATACCAATGCGGCCAGCAGCAAGACGACGATGGGCCCCATCAAGAGCGCGGATCGCGAATGCAGAGAGTACATATCGACAACTTAAAAGACGTAACGCAACAATTGCCAAACGAACCGATCGATCGGCGAGAGGTTGGCCAGTGTAATCCAAGCTGGAACTGCGGAAGTTCCAGCGGGCCCGATGCTGGCCGAAGGTAGGGAAATCGATGGCGAAAGACAACCGAGATCGCCAGGATCCTGGCGTCGAAACAGGCAGGGCGGTGTCTCGGAAGCCGCACAGCGGTGCGGCACGGAGCTTGACCGGTCGACAGAGATCCGCTCTGGCCCTCCGCGGTGGGTGTTACTGTCTGCCTCAGGCGCCATGGCCGTCCTATTCGGTACGATTGCCGGTCTTTTTTTCAGGCCCTCGAGTCAAGGTGTGCAAAAACACGATTGCACCCTCTCGCTGGTGCAGCGTGAAGCAACGTTCCTCTGTTCACTTCACTCGTCAACGCAACGCTTCGACAGCTTAAGTGAGTTTGTCGGTTGCGATTGAGCGGCACCATCACCTAGAGGAATTCTCGCATGTTTCAGCGTTTTCAGGATCTGTCGATCCGTGTCAAGCTACTGGGGTTAGTGATTCTGCAGGCGGTCATTTTGTCTGGGGCCTTTTTAGCGATGTTCGTATCGCAGGTGCGCACCTCAAGCAAGGAAGACACGCTTTCGCAGGCTCGTCGCGTGGTTGCATCGGCAGATGCAATTCGCGACGAGATGTCAGATAAATGGAAAAAAGGGTTGTTTCAACAGAAGCACCTCGCCGAATGGGCTGCCGCGGGAGACGAGGACAAAGTCCTGTCCGCGGTGCCGATCGTGACCGCCTGGCAAACGGTGATGGCGACCGCCGAGGAAAGCGGTTACGAGTTTCGGACACCAAAGTTCAAGGCTCGCAATCCCGCTAACAATCCGGACGCCCTAGAGGCGGAAGCTTTGAAAGCTTTCGCTAAAGACCCGTCGTTAACCGAGTACAACGTGTTTGACAAACAGGCCAACGCGATTCGATTTTTCAGTCCCATTCACCTCGATTCCCAGTGTTTGATCTGCCACGGTAATCCCGACACCTCGCAGGAATTGTGGGGTAACAGCAAGGGATTGGACCCGCTGGGTTACGCGATGGAAGACTACAAAAGTGGCGACTTGCACGGTGCCTTCGAAGTCATTCAGTCGCTTGAGCAAGCTGACCAGCGTGCTTCGGCGGCCGTCTTCAGTGGCGTCGGTCTGATGGCTTTAATCTTGGTGCCTTCGATCGGAGTCTTGGCATTGTTGATCTCGCGATGGATTATCCATCCGATCAGTGTCACCGTCTCGACGTTGAAGGACATCGCCACCGGCGAAGGCGATTTGACGCGTCGCTTGAACGACAAAGGCAAAGACGAATTGGCTGCCCTGGGGTATTGGTTCAACACGTTCGTCTGTCGTATCGAAGGCGTTGTTCGAAAGATCTCCGGCGGTGCCACGACATTGAACAAGGCCAGCGATTCGGTCGTCAACACGGCTCAGGGTGTAAGCGTGGGTGCGGCTCAGAGCAAACGCCAGTCGACGACGGTCAGTAGTGCCGCCGAAGAGATGTCGATCAATATGCAAAACGTCTCCGACTGCACCGCTCGGATGTCGGAAAAACTCTCGACGGTCTCTCAGTCGATCGCCAGCATGCAAACCAACATGTGCCAGATGGCGGACAATTCGGAGCAGAGTGCTACCGTTGCGGGCGAAGCCGAACGTGCGGTCCGCGAAAGCCATGAGCAGATCGGTCAGATGGGAGCGGCGACGCATGAGATCGGCGAGATCATCAAGCTGATCCAAGACATTGCCGAGCAGACCAACTTGTTGGCTCTGAACGCCACGATCGAAGCCGCTCGAGCGGGCGAATCGGGTAAAGGTTTCGCTGTCGTGGCTGCCGAAGTCAAGGCATTGGCAAAGCAAACGGCCGAGGCGACCGAGGACATTCGCAGCAAGATTGCCAACGTCCAAACGCGGACCGATACCGCGGTCGCGTCGATCGACTCGATTCAGCAAATCATCGTCCGTGTGGGTGAGCTGAATCGTTCGATTGCAATGTCCGTCGAAACGCAGAGCCGCGTGGTTTCGGATGTCACCAACGATGTCAGTGACGTTGCCGAAGCGGCGAAGACGGTCGCCACGCAAGTTCAAGAAACTTCGGTGGCAAGTCGCGAGATCACCGAGAACATCACGCAGGTCGACAGCGTCCTGTCCGAAACGGCGACCGGCGCCGCTGACAGCCTTGAAGCTGGTGAGGAGCTTCGCAAGCTGGCGATGTCGATGCAGGATTTGGTCTCGCAGTTCCGGGTCGGTGAGGAAGAAGCCGAGCAGGCGACGCATTCGAGCAGCCAACTGAGGGTTTGATCCGCGATGGCTAACGCTTCATAACAACAGCCCCTGGCCAAATCGGCGAGGGGCTGTTGTTCGTTGTCGATCGGTTGCGGACATGCCGACTTACTTTGCCGAGAAGACGCGTTTCAATTCGTCCAGGCTGGTCAAGCCGCGGGCGACGGTCAGAATCGCTTCGGATTGCAGACCACGATGGCCCTCCGAGCGAGCCACTTCACGCAGTTTGTTGACATCCTGGGTTTTCAGCAACGCGGCTCGGAATTTCGGTCCCGGGCGCAGGAGTTCGAAGATTCCGACACGTCCTAGGAAGCTCCGTCCTCCACACACTGGGCATGGTGGAATCGGGGCGGGGTTGCCCTTTTCGTCAACCTGTTGTTCGATCGGTGGCGGAACGTATGGTTGGTACAGCACTCCCACGCGGCCTTGGGGAATTCCCAGTTGTTGCAGTAATTGCGGCGAAGGTTCAAATGGCTGGCGGCAGTTCTCGCACAATCGTCGGGCGAGCCGCTGATTCAGGACAATGGTCAGCGACTGCGCGATCTCTTTGGCGCTACCGCGATACCTGCCGACCAGCATCGCCGCCGCCTCGACCGCGTCGCTAGCGACCAACCGCGTGTAAATGTGTTTGTCGTTGTTGGTGACCTGGTTGAGGATCGTTTTGAGCGTTTCGCCATCGGGGATTTCCGGCAGCACAAACACGTCGGGTTCTTTCAAGATCATGCTGCGGACCAATTCCGCGGCCGTTTTTCCGGATGTGCCACCGTAATAGTTGCTGCTGATGTTGATCGTTTCGGGCTCTTTGCGCTCGTCATGCTCGATCGCCTGAAAGTCGCGCATCAAGCGGTCGGCCGCTTCGAGCGAGACCTGCCAAGTCGTGGTCAGCCCGCCACCTTGCGGAGCACTGATCAGCACCAAGCCACCCGACACGTCCAGCCCCTGCTTGACCGCCTCTTTCATTCGGTCTCGCATTCCCAGATCGCTCAGCGAAGCGAACGGTGGCTTTTCAGGTTCGATCCGCACCAGCACGCGCTCGCCGGTCTGTGTGCCTTGGCTTTGCACGGTGATGAAGTGCTTGGTCTTTTTGACTTTCGTCGCACACTTGCCTTGTTGGGCGCTGCGGCGGTCGGCAGGGTTTAAACCGCTGACTTGTTTGAGTGTGTACAGCATCGCGTCACCGGCGTCTCGCGGCAGATTGGGCAACTGTTCCCAATTGCCGTCGATCTGATACCGCATGGCGACGAATTGCTGTGTGAAGTCCATCAAAATGTGCGAAGCTCGCGACGCGAGTGCGTGCGATACTTGGCCCGCTGCGACGCAGTAGCCGGGGGCTTGCCGAGCGAGAATCTCCAGGCCTTGCTGTTGATCACGGGTTCCAATGATGACCGAGAATTCGATCGGCTGGACCGTTTGCCACAGTTGGACTTCTTGTTGTTCAGATGGCTTGGCCATTAAATAATCCCTGGGGCTTTAACGTCGATACCTTTAAGCGCCATCTTGAGCGAGTCCTTGTTGGGGGCTACTGCGAAGGCGGTGGGGCGATCGATCAATTCGTCATCAATCAATTGTTTGAGGCTCATCGTGAAATCCTGCATGCCATCTTCGGCACCGATCCGGATCGCATCGGGCAGCTTGCTGTCTTGACCTTCCAGGACCAGTTTCCGCACCATCGGGTTGAACGTCATGATTTCGCAGGTGGGAACTCGTGGCACACCGGGCTTGATGCTCTTAAGAAGTTTTTGGGCGACGATGCCTTTCATGTTAAAGGCGATCGCCGAGCGAATCGCGTTGTGCATTTCCTCAGGGAACAGGTCGAGAATACGACCGATCGTCGTGGATGCACTCGCCGCGTGAATCGTACCAAACACCAAGTGCCCCGTTTCAGCGGCGTGAATGGCCGTCATAAACGTTTCCTCGTCTCGCAACTCGCCGACCAGAATGATGTCGGGGTCTTCTCGCACCGCATGCTTCATGCCGACGCTAAAGTCGACCACGTCCTGCCCGATCTCGCGTTGATTAATCAAGCACTTGTCTTCGGTGTAGACAAATTCGATCGGATCTTCGAGCGTCAGGATATGCTTGCGGTAAATCGTGTTGATGTAGTTCAACATCGAACCGATCGTCGTGCTCTTGCCCGAACCGGTGACGCCGGCGAGCAAGATCATGCCTTGTTCGAAGTGGCAGAGGTGCTCGACACTTGCGGGCAGGTACAAACCGCGAAAGTCGGGGATGAAATTATTGATTCGACGGGCGACCATGCCGATTTTGCCGAGCTGCTTCAGCAGGTTCACACGGAACCGCCACGACACCCCATCGACGTCACAGACATAGGCGAAGTCGGCACCCCCTTCTTCTTCGAAGATGTGAAGATTGCGTTCGTCCATCATCGGAATCAGCAGATCGATCATCTCCTGGTTGTCGATCGGCGGACGGTTCAGCGGTTTTAACTCGCCTCGCATTCGGACCATCGGTGGGCGTCCGACCTTCATGTGCAAGTCGGACCCTTCCAGCTTGACCAGGGCGCGAAAAATCTTGTCGATTTCCAGCGGTTCGCGTTTTTCGAGCAAGCTCTCTTTCAGCCGCCGAACAACCGCCTCGGGACCACCTTCGAGCGATGCGGCGGCTTTGGGGGCACCATTAGCTTTGGCGGCATGAGCCATTTCGCGTGAACTCCGAATGAGTGAGAAAAGCGTCGCGAACGACGGGCGAAAACTTATAGTCTGACAGGGACGCCTGCCGCTTGCATGATTCGTTTGGTTTCTTCGATTGTAAAGTGTCCGAAGTGAAAGATGCTCGCCGCGAGCGCCGCGTCGGCTTTTCCCCTCAGGATCGCGTCGGTTAAATGCTCCGGTTTGCCCGCTCCGCCACTGGCGACCACGGGGATCGAAACCGCTTCGCTGACCGCGGCGGTGATTTCCAAATCGTATCCGTCACACGTTCCGTCGGCGTCCATACTAGTCAAGACAATCTCTCCGGCGCCCAACCGCTCGACTTCCTGGGCCCAAGAAACGGCCTCCAGGCCGGTCGGCTTGCGACCGCCGTTGATATGAACCTCCCAAACCTCACGGCCGTCACGCTGCACCCGTTTGGGGTCGATGTTGACGACGATGCATTGGCTGCCAAATCGGTCGGCGGCGCGACGAACGAATTCCGGGTCGGTGCAGGCGGTCGAATTGATTGACACTTTATCGCTGCCGGCCGACAGCAGGGCGCGGATATCGTCAATCGTGCGAATGCCACCACCCACCGTCAGCGGCATAAAAATCTGTTCCGCCGTGCGACGCACCACGTCGATCATGATGTCGCGTTTTTCGTGACTCGCCGTGATATCAAGAAAAACCAGCTCGTCAGCTCCCTCGGCTTCGTAGCGTTTGGCGACCTCGACGGGGTCCCCGGCGTCTCGCAAGTTGACGAAATTGGTTCCCTTGACGACGCGACCCTGCGCGACATCGAGACACGGAATAATGCGTTTGGCAAGCATGGCGATTCACGAACGGAAACGGATCAGAAGCAGGCCGTGAGCTTAACGTTTGGTCACGAAGATGACGAGGCGACCGCAGCCTACAAAACGGGCCCACGGCTAGCGCTTGAGGTTCACGGGCCCACGGCTAGCCCGGATTATTGATAACCCGACGCGTAAGTTTTGAAGTTGCGCTTTTTTCGAGACTGTGTTCAGATTGGTATTGCAATGAAAGGCGGGGCCAACCCATGACGAGTTCATTGAATTCTC
>Ga0102938_10000127_pt1 | contig 48583 bp, 43 predicted proteins | sample SalPonR2_B_D2_MG_FD_84516 | JGI IMG/M metagenome (GOLD analysis project Ga0102938, IMG submission 84516) | Salt pond soil microbial communities from South San Francisco under conditions of wetland restoration - Salt Pond MetaG R2_B_D2_MG | ecosystem: Environmental > Aquatic > Marine >...
AAAAGAGTGGTACAGAAGAGCCGTGGAAGATGAGCCGTATCACTACCTGCCCGTGTGGGAAGAGGATTCCACCAAAGCAAAGGAACCCACGATGTTTTAAGATTTCAGAAATAGTAAACTTTAGTTGCATAGTTGTTTGGAAAAGCTCTTCGTATAGGAGGGCTTTTTCTTTTGGAAGTGTTACGTTAAAGTTTGCCACTAAAACCCCAAAACAGATCTCCCACAAAAGATTGATTATTAAAAAACAGAGAAAACAAAAAGGTTCCGCCGGAAGCGGAACCCGAGTGTTTTTCAACACTTCGGCTTATAGCCTTATTGTGATAAGATTAAAAATATTATTCCCTAACACGTCAAATGAAAAGCGCCCATGATTTTTTTGTTGTTTTCTTTAGCCAGGAGTTCGTTGAAATACCTGACTGCTTTGCCCGATTCCCTGGTATAGAGTTCAATTTCATGTTCTGCCGCGTATGCTTCAACATCCTGGTCGACTTTCATCATGCCAAACTTGCCTTTGCCAATGATCAGCACATCGGGTTTATATGATTCAAGTGTTTCACGAATGTCGTCTATAACCATGTGATGTCCTTTCTTGCGCCACCAGCCGGGAAACACCTCATCACCTGTAATAATCAGGTCTTCGGTGTATTTTTCCCCATCGATGACCATCTTCCCAAATCCGTATTCATTGATCATAACAAATGAATTTTTACTGAAAGTACAAAAAAAAAGCCGGGTTGTCAACTCCCGGCTTGTTATTAATATATTCTGAAACTTTTTTATTTTTCCATAGAAACACTCACACAGTTCATTTTTCCACCCATAGGCGGGTTCATCTTGGAAACTTTTATCCGGGCATGTTCAAGTTGAGGAAATTCCCGGTATAAGGCATTAAGTATCCGGGAGGCAATGTTTTCAAGCAAATGAGATTTCTTTCTCATCTCTTCCTGTATAATTTTATAAGCGGTCTGGTAATTGAGAGCATCTTCCAGGTGGTCTGATACAGCGGGTTTTTCCATGTTGGTTTTCAGGGTCAGATTAACCAGGAACTGGTTGCCCACAATTTGTTCTTCCTCAAAATGCCCATGATAGGCATAAAACTCCATGTCTTCCAGGTGAATTGTTCCCATATTTTTGTTTTTATATAGAATTAAGGTTCATTATTCAATAAAATCAAATATTTTTGCAAAGATATAGTTTATAAATGAAGATGTTTATATAGCATCATAAATCTTAATATAAAAATCTGCTGACCGTGAAAGATAATAGCAAAGGAAACAACGAAGAGACAAGAAAACCATTAAATTTTATTGAACAGATTGTTGAAGAAGATCTGAAAAACAATAAAAACGACGGGCGCATCCACACGCGTTTTCCACCCGAGCCCAATGGGTTTTTACACATTGGCCATGCCAAGTCTATCTGCCTCAATTTTGGCATTGCTGAGGATTATGGCGGAAAAACCAATCTTCGTTTTGACGATACCAATCCCCTGAAAGAGGAACAAAAATATATTGATTCGATCAAGGAAGATGTGAGCTGGCTGGGTTTTGAATGGGAAGGCACAGAGCTTTATGCTTCAGACTATTTTGAGAAATTATACGAGTTTGCTGAAAAGATCATCAAAAAAGGCAAAGCTTTCGTTTGTGAAATGACGGCAGAGGAAATCAAGGAAAACAGGGGAACACCTACCCAGCCCGGGAAAGAAAGTCCGTACAGGGATCGTCCCATTGAAGAAAACCTTGATCTTTTCAGGCGCATGCGTGCCGGCGAATTCCCAGATGGAAAATACCAGTTGCGTGCGAAAATAGACATGTCCTCACCCAACATGCACATGCGCGACCCGGTGATGTATCGAATCAGACACCAAACACACCCACGTACAGGCGATGAGTGGTGCATCTATCCGATGTACGACTTTGCTCACGGACAGTCGGATTTTATCGAGGGCATAACGCACAGTTTATGTACCCTGGAATTTGAAGTACACCGTCCGCTCTACGACTGGTTTCTCGACCAGATTGTGGAAGGAGACTACCGGCCACGACAGATCGAGTTTGCCAGGCTGAACCTAAGCTACACCGTGATGAGCAAAAGAAAATTGCTGGAACTGGTCAACGACCACGTGGTAGATGCCTGGGATGATCCGAGAATGCCAACCATTTCCGGGTATCGCAGAAGAGGTTATACTCCGGAATCGATACGGAATTTTTCTGAAAAAGTAGGAATTGCCAAACGCGATAATATTATTGATGTAGCCCTTCTTGAAAACAGCATCCGCGAAGATCTGAACAAGAAAGCACAACGCGTGATGGGCGTGCTGGACCCGGTGAAAGTAGTGATTACCAATTACCCGGAAGGGGAGGAAGAAGAGCTGGAAGGTATAAATAATCCCGAAGACGAGAGCATGGGCACACGTATGATTCCATTCTCGAAAGAAATTTACATTGAACGAAATGACTTTATGGAAGACCCGCCACGGAAATTTTTCCGCCTGGCGCCAGGCAGAGAGGTTCGCCTGCGGTATGCCTATTACATTACCTGCCAGGATTTTATTAAAGATGAAAATGGCGAAGTTACAGAGATACATTGTACGTACGACCCTGAGACCAAAGGCGGACAATCACCCGATGGCAGAAAAGTAAAAGGTACGATTCACTGGGTTTCTGTTAAACATGCTGTGCCTGTTGAAGTGCGTTTGTACGATCGTTTGTTTATGACAGAGAATCCGGATAAAGTTGACGAAGAAGGAAAAGATTTTAAATCGAACCTGAACCCGGAATCTCTTGAAATATTAGACAAGTCAGTTGTTGAACCCTTTATAAAGAATGCCAGGCCTGAAGATAAATTACAGTTTGAAAGAAAAGGGTATTTCTGTGTTGACCGCTATTGTAATCCGGAAGAGAAGATCGTTTTTAACCGAACTGTTACCCTGCGCGACAGCTGGGCAAAAATCGCCAAGCAACAAAAACAGCAGCAGCAGCAAAAGAAAAAGAAGAAAAAGAAATAAGACTATTGGCTATCATAAAAAAACGGGCATCTGGAAATTACAGATGCCCGTTTTTTATGGCTTATTAAACTTAGCAATCTTTATTTTTGTATTTCCGAGATGGCCTTTTCAATTCGTCTTAAAGTTTCATCTTTGCCAATAAGCTCAGCAATTTCTGCCACATCAGGTCCCATGCCTTTTCCTACAAGTGCCAGACGCATGGGCAACATTACCTGTCCCATTCCAATCTCTTTTTTCTGGGTAAAGGCCTGGATTTCTTCTTTAATGCTTTGACTGTTAAAATCCTTAAGGTCTTTTAGTTGCTGATTTAATTCGGATAACAGTTCGTTTGTATGACCTTTCCATTTCTTTTTCACCATTTTTGCATCATACTTTGAAGGGGCTTCAAAAAAGAAGTAAGATTGATCCCAAAGGTCCTGTATGAAATTTATTCTTTCTTTTACGAGGCTGCAAATTTTCTTAATCTTCTTTGGGTCTTCCTCGATTCCTTTTTCCTTGAGAATGGGCATAAATAATTCTGCCAGTTCCTCATCTGATTTTTTCACCAGGTATTGATGATTGTACCATTTTGCTTTGTCCGGGTCAAATTTGGATCCTGCTTTCCCGACCTTGTCAAGATCGAAAGCTTCAGTAAGTTCTTTCAGTGTATAAAGTTCCTTGTCTGTTCCGGGATTCCAGCCAAGAAATGCAAGGATATTGATAAAAGCTTCAGGCAAATAACCAGCTTCTTTGTATCCCATGAAAGTTTCCCTGGTTTCAGGGTCTGTCCATTCCATTGGGAATACAGGAAATCCGTGCTTGTCGCCATCTCTCTTGCTTAGTTTACCCTTGCCACTGGGTTTAAGAATGAGTGGCAAGTGCGCAAATTCAGGCATCTCCTCTTTCCAGCCTAAAGCTTCATAGAGTAAGAAATGAAGCGGCAGAGATGGCAGCCATTCTTCGCCTCTGATTACGTGAGAGATTCCCATGGAATGGTCATCTACCACGTTTGCAAGGTGATAGGTTGGCATGCCGTCAGATTTAAAGAGAATCTTATCATCCAACTGGTTGGTGTTTACTTCCACTTCGCCACGAATACGATCATTTACAACAATGTGCTGATCTTCCTTCATTTTAAAACGAATCACGTAAGGTTCGCCTTTTTCCATCTTTTCTTTCACTTCTTTAGAAGAGAGTGTAAGGCTGTTTTTCATGTTATTTCTTGTAACCGCGTTGTATTGCTGAATGTCGCTCTTCTGTTCTTTCAGTCGCTGACGCATGGCATCCAGTTCGTCGCTCGTATCAAAGGCATAATAGGCACTCCCCGATTCAACCAGTTGTTCCGCATACTTTTTATACAACCCTTTTCTTTCCGATTGCCTGTAAGGTCCGTAATTACCACCTTCTACAGGTCCTTCATCGAATTGAATACCGCACCATTTCAGTGAATTTATGATATATTCTTCTGCACCTTTTACATAACGTGCCTGATCGGTATCTTCAATTCTTAAAACAAATGTACCTTTCTGCTTTCTGGCAAAAAGAAAATTGAACAGCGCTGTTCTTACACCACCCATATGCAACGGGCCGGTAGGACTGGGGGCAAAACGCACCCTGACTTTTGATTGATCCATGTTAAAATATTTTTTTGCAAATATAAGATTAAAGCATGAATGAACAAATAAGTAGATAGTAGACAGTAGGAAGTTGCAGTTGCAGAAAGCAGTAGGCAGGGAGTAAAAGTTAGTGGGAGATTTGATTGTCCAACGTTCAACGTTTGAGGTTTAAGTTTGTTTTGGAAAATTTTCTCGCAGATTTTTGTTGATTGTTGCGTAGACAAAAGCAGAATAAGTATCACGTTCAAGGTTTAATGTTTGAAGTTTCAGATTGGTTTATTGACCATTCATAAATATGGTTGAAAGGCTCTTTTAAATCAGCCCGGGCAATGCCTTGTAAATTAGGCACGAAATTAGATCAGCTCACCCTGAAAGGGTAAATTAAAAATATTTCACGCCCGTCCGAACGATGATAACCGGGCGGACAGAGAACCCAAATAAGAAGCAAAAAACGCTAAGAAGCAATAGAGCAATAGGACAATTTAGCAATAGAACAACGTCTATCTTCATAAACGAAGTGAATAATGAGGAGTGAGTATAAGGTTAAAATTTGGAAAAAGCTGCCGAATGACAACCGAGCAACCATTGAATGACTTATGAGTTACAATCGAATAACAGAAACACAGCTCGGCTCTACTGACTACTTATCTAAAAATCACATAAAAGGTTCCTCTTATGTGTTTCTTATATGGCTTTAAATATATTCCTCTTGGACAACATTTTAAAGCTAAACGGTTTAGCAGAATTTAAACCTTAATGAATTTTACTGCTCTAAGCAAGTATATTCTCTGATGAAACCTCATCAACAACATGTAGACAAAAACCAATGGATAAAACATGAGAATAGCATGGCAGAAGAAGCAAAAGATATAGACTTTGGAAGATATAAGTCTTAAAATGTCAAATAATAAAATACCTTTATACAAATGAAAATAAAACACATAATATTATCCCTGTTCAGTTTCCTGGTTATATTCTGTTCATGCTCAAAAGAAGAAAGTGAGAGTCCGGATCCAGAGCCCACAAATGACAAATATTCAACAATTAACTATAACGGCTCAATCCGGGAATACCGTTTCTATAAACCAGATAACTTACAGGCTGATGCCCCTCTTGTATTTGTTCTTCATGGTTATACACAGAATGCGGATTGGTCTTATAATTTGGGGTTTAATCCAATTGCTGACACAGCAGGATTTGCTGTTTGTTATCCGCAGGGTTCACACGACAATAATGGAATTACTCACTGGAATGCAGGGCTGAATATAAGTAAAACAGATGATATTGGATTTCTCTCTGAACTAGCCCTGTTTTTGCAGTCAGAATACAACCTGGATCCAAATCGCACATTTACCTGTGGTTTTTCCAATGGAGGATTTATGAGTTATACCCTGGCGTGCGAAGCGCATAATGTTTTCAAAGCAATTGCTCCTGTTTCGGGGGTTATGTCTGGATATACATGGGAAAACCGGGCAGAGGCAAAACCTGTTCCTGTACTGCATATTCACGGGAAAGATGATGAAACAGTACCCATTGACGGGAGCATGTCAACAGCCGGTGGCTGGGGCGGCGCTCCAAAAGTTGATTCGATCATTCATTTCTGGTCTGAACTGAACGAATGCCAAACTATTGATACTGCTGAAATCAGTGCAAATACAATGGCCTATTACCACCGAAACGGAATTGACGGAAACGAAGTCTGGTATTATAAAATCAACAATCACAGTCATCAATGGCCTGGTGAAAATAATGATGCTTCGGGGATAGACGCAAATAAGGTTATCTGGAAATTTTTCAGGCAGTATTAAACAAGTTAAATTTTTTACCTGTCCGCTATATCTTCACACAGGAGTTCCCGGCCAGCCACCCGGTAGAATAAGCAATCTGAAGGTTATACCCTCCGGTTTCTGCATCCAAATCTATCAGTTCGCCGGCAAAATAAAGTCCATTCACCAGTTTTGATTCCATGCTTTTTGGTGAAATCTCGTTCGTAGGCACGCCCCCTGCTGTTATAATGGCCTCTTTAAAAGATCGAAAACCTGTTACCTTAAAACTAAAATTTTTGAGCAGATGTCTTATGTTTTTTCTTTCTTTTGAAGATACCTGGTGACATTCCTTGTCAGGATCAATGCCCAGTGCTTCAATGAACACAAGAATCATAGCTGAAGGCAATAAATTGGGGAATATGTTGCTTATTTTCTTTTTTCCGTTTTGATCAAGCTCTCTCAGCAATCGTCTGTCTAACTTTTGTTCATCGAGAGCTGGTTTAAGATCTATTGTTACTTCTACCTGGCTCCCTTTATTCAGCTCATCTACTACAGTCCGGCTCAGGGTTAGTATGATGGGTCCTGATAGCCCGTATTTCATAAAAACCATTTCGCCAAAGGCTTCTTTCACTTTTTTGCCGTTTACCCAAACAATTGCATTCACATTCTTCAGTTTTAATCCTTCAAGTTTTTGGGCTTTTTTACCTTCAGTCTCCAGGGGCACCAGGGCAGGACGTACTGGAACTATTTTATGTCCGGCCTGCCGTGCCAGTTTATAACCGTCTCCATCAGAACCAGTGGCCGGATAGGCATTTCCACCGGCAGAAAGAATCACCTTATCGGAATAAAACATATTCCCGTTCGCTTGTAATCCATAGATGCTATTATCTTCAATATGCAATTTTTCGACACGTTGTCCACACTGTATTTCAGCACCTGTTTCGTGTACCCACTCTAAAAGTCCGTGAAGTACATCGGCCGACTTACCACTTGTCGGGAAATAACGTCCTCCGCGCTCCAAAGTGATATCGACTCCATATTTTTGGAGCAATTCAATAATATCTTCAGAAAAAAACTGGTTAAAAGCATTCCGTAAAAAGCGTCCTTTCGGATAAACATGCTTAATAAACTCGCTGACAGGTGCGTTATTGGTCAAATTACACCGTCCCTTCCCTGTAATCAGCAGTTTACTGCCTTTACGCATCATCTTCTCCAGAATCAGGACTTTAGCTCCTAACTCGGCAGCTCTTCCGGCAGCCATCAATCCTGCAGGCCCAGCTCCAACTACAATTAAATTGTAATTATTCATGGGAGCAAAGGTATTTAATTTGATAAAGAAAAAAGAAGATCAAAATAAGCTCTTTTATAAAAAGGCAGCTCCAATAACCCCTGCTGAATCTCCCAGTTCCGGTTTCACAAATTTGGTTTCAAGTCCAAGATTAAAAACATGCTTTTGTGTCTCTTCAACTCCTTTTTTATAGAGTGCTGATACATTTCCTACTCCTCCACCCAATAGAATAATCTCCGGATCTATAATATTAATCACATAAGCAATAGCTCTTCCAAAAAAATAGGTTAGGCGGTCTATTGTTTGCGTGGCATAGGGGTCTGCATTTTCTTCATGGAGCCGGGAAATATCATCCAGTTTCAACTCTTTGCCTGTAAGTGATTGGTAATAGCGTTCCAGGGCCGGACCGGAGATCACGGTTTCCACACAGCCTATTCTGCCGCAATAGCATTTTCCTCCTGATTCATCAAGGAAATTATGTCCCCATTCTCCGGCGATGCCTTGTAATCCTTCAATAATCTCTCCATTAACTACAATCCCTCCGCCAACGCCTGTTCCCATAATAACTCCGAAAACAACTTCTGCCTTTGGGTTAATTTTGTAGGCAGCTCCGAATTTGGCTTCTGCCAGAGCAAAACAATTGGCGTCATTGGCCATGCGTACCGGAACTGAAAAAGATTTTTCCAGGTCTTCCCGAAAAGGTTTCTCAATAAGTACAGTTGTGTTACAATTCTTGAGCCTCCTTGTATTCTTATCAATTGTTCCTGGTACTCCAATACCTAGCCTCTCTGGCTCCAGGCCGGTTGCTTTTTTTAGCTGTCCGATTAATTTTTCAATCTGACGAATAATGTGATTATACCCTTTTTCCCTTTCTGTTGGGATACGTTCTCTGGCAAGAATCTCGGGATTATCACCTTTTCTGATCACAACGCCTTCAATCTTGGTGCCCCCAAGATCAACTCCCCATAAATAATTTTTATTCTCGTCCATTTGTATATACTATGATCGTTTTTGTTTAAAATAATCAATTAACAAATTACTGCATTCATTTTCCATGGTTCCGCTGGATAGTTTCGTTTTCGGATGCAATAAATTATGTCCCTTACTAAGGAATCCTTTCTTGGGATCGTCTGCTCCATAAACAATTCTTCCTATTTGTGTCCAGTAAGAAGCTCCGGCACACATTGGGCATGGTTCTAAAGTTACAAAAAGTGTACAATCCCGGAGGTATTTCGATCCCAGTGAATTGGCAGCAGCTGTAAAGGCTTGCATTTCAGCATGAGCCGTTACATCATTTAATGTTTCTGTCAAGTTATGTGCCCTTGCAACTATCTTTTCATGGCAAACAATAACAGCACCGACAGGAACTTCATCCCTTACCAGCGCTTTTTTCGCTTCCTTAATTGCTTCGCGCATGAAATATTCATCATTCTGAACTCCGGGCATGCTGTTTTTCTTCAAAAATAAAAATAAAAGGGCACAATATAAAGGGAAATTTAATCTCTTTGCTGTATTTCTTTTGTAAAAATTAACTTTTAAAACATCCCGTTAATAAAGGTTTCTCTATCTACCTTATGAAAATACTGACCAAAATAGATGTTATCCAGTTTCTCCCTTATCTTCTGATGCTCATGCGGAGTGTCTCTGAGAAGTTCTTCCACATCTTTGGTAGGAAGGCTGTTGAAATAATCTCCAAAAATCCGGACATCTTTCATAATACCTTTTTCAACATTTATGTGAAATTCTATATTTCCTCCATCGGTTTTCACAAGCTTTTCAAAGTTATATTCAGGTGAGACGCCAAAGTTCCAGTCCCATTTTCCATATTTCTCATCAACCAGGCGATTAATTGCTGCTCTGTCTTCATCTGTATATTCATAAATTTCTGCACCTTCATTCTCAGATACAATATGTTCCATAATACGATCTCTGAACTCTAGTACATCCATCTTATCTTTCAGGTGATCACTAATATTGGTCACCCTGCTTCTGACAGATTTTACAGCTTTATCTTTAAACTTCAGAGGGTTCACTTTTAAAGCGCTTGAAAGGTCTGTCATTTCTGAAGAGAACAACAATGTTCCATGGTGAATCATCCGATTTCCATTCAGATGCTGAGCATTGCCCGAAACCTTTTTTTCATCAACCACGATATCATTTCTTCCCTGGAAACCTGCATTCAGTCCCATATTTCTTAGCACATCAATAATGGGTTTGGTATATGTACTGAAATCAACCTTATCTTTACCTCTTTTAATATTTTTTATAAAAGTAAAATTAAGGTTCCCCAGGTCATGAAAAACAGCTCCACCACCAGATAACCTTCTAACCACGTCAATATTATTTTCTTTTACATATTCCACATTAATCTCCGCGATAGCATTCTGATGGGTTCCCACAATAATTGAAGGTCTGTTTCGCCATAGCATAAAAGCATTGTCAGAAAAATTCTTCAAGACATACTCTTCTGCCGCAAGATTAAAATAAGGATTTGTATCTGGATTTTTTATGCAAATCATATTCTTAAAAGAGTTTATTATGGTAAATAATGGTTAACAAAATCAACCGTAAAATGTTCCCTTAAGAAATCGATTTCCCGTTTTGCGATAGATCCAGAATACAAGATGGCCAATTCCAATACCCAGAAGAGCTCCTCCTATAATATCAAGCGGATAATGAACACCAAGATATACTCTGCTGTAAGTCACTACTGAAGCCCAAATGAATATGAACCATGAAAAATATTTATTTCGGAAAAGAAGAAAAAGAAAGGTAGCTGCTGCAAAAGAATTAGCTGCATGTGATGAGACAAAACCATATTTGCCGCCACAATCTCCATTCACAATATGTACCATTTCGTGTATCGGGGACTCAGGCCGGCAGGGTCGGAAACGCTGAAAAACTTCTTTAAAAAGTTGAACAGAAGACTGATCAGCCAGGGTAATAAGGATGGCAATAAAAACAAGAGTCAATATTGAATTCCAGCGGTATTTCCAGATAATGTAGATAATAAAAATTCCATAAAGGGGATACCAGAATTCTTTATCGCTGATCCACCACATGATGGTATCCCATGTTTCTGAGTGAAAACTGTTGAGAAAAAGAAGTAATTTACGATCCAGTTCTAAAATTTGCTCAATCATAAAAATATATTTAAGCGTTTAATTCTTTCCAGATAAGATCTTTCATTTCTGTAATTCCTTCCTGTGTAACAGAAGAAATAAAAATGTACGGAAGGCCCGGAAGGTTTTGTTCTGTTAATTCTTTTAACTCTTCATCCAGCAGATCCGATTTGGTTACAGCCAAAATCCTTCTTTTGTCGAGCAGTTCAGGATTGTGTTGTTTCAACTCATTTTCAAGAGTCTCGTATTCCTTTCGGATATCATTACTGTCAGCGGGTACCATAAAAAGAAGCAGGGCATTTCTTTCTATATGACGCAGAAACCTAAGTCCCAACCCTTTTCCTTTATGGGCATTTTCAATAATTCCTGGGATATCAGCCATAACGAAAGATTTATCTTCCCTGTACCTTACCATACCCAGGTTTGGTTGCATTGTGGTAAAGGGGTAATCAGCAATTTTTGGCTTAGCCGCCGAAACAACGGAAAGCAGGGTTGATTTTCCTGCATTCGGAAATCCAACCAGGCCAACATCGGCAAGAACTTTCAGTTCCAGAATAAACCAGCCCTCTTTACCTCCTTCTCCTGGTTGAGCATAACGTGGCGTTTGATTTGTAGAGGATTTAAAATGAGCATTCCCCAGGCCTCCTCTTCCTCCTTCCAGAAGGATTTTCTCCTCTTTGTTTTCTGTAATCTCGGTAATTATCTCACCGGTTTCTGCATCCTTTACTACAGTCCCCAAAGGAACCTCAATAAGCGCATCTTTTCCACTTGCCCCGAAGCTCCTGCTTTCACCACCTCTCATTCCATCTTCGGCAAAGATATGCTTGTTGTATTTAAGATGCAATAAAGTATAAAAATGTTCACTCCCACGTAAAATTACATGGCCGCCACGACCACCATCACCTCCATCCGGCCCTCCTTTGGGAATAAATTTTTCCCTGCGCAGGTGTGCCGAACCAGCCCCGCCTTTGCCAGAGCGAAAGAAAATTTTTACATAATCAACAAAGTTAGTGGAATCACCCATATTCAATTATTCAGAAATCAACGTATAAATATCTTTGTAGTTTCTGCCCAATCCATCATAATCTAGACCATAGCCAACAATAAAATCATTCGGAATCTCCATTCCCACATAATCTATCTTTATATCTTCCTCGCAGGCATCCGGTTTATGAAGGAAAGAAGCAATCTTATACTCTTTAAGATTTAGTGAATCAAGCTGTCTTGATAACTGCTTAATGGTCAGGCCGCTATCCACAATATCTTCAAGCACAATCACATTTCTGCCTTCCAGGTCTTCATTCAGCCCAATCAGTTGTTTTACCTTTCCGCTTGATGTGGTACCACTATAAGATGCAAACTTTACAAAAGTAACATAAGCATCAATGCTAAGATATTTGAACAAATCGGCAGTAAACATAAAAGCTCCGTTCAGAATGCTAAGGAACACCGGCACATCTTTATCACGAAAATCCTCACTAATCTGATTAGCTACATGTTTCACAACGGATTGAATCTTATCCGAATGAATTGAAATTTGAAATTCTTTGTCGTTTAGTTTAATTTTATTCATGAGTGTTTTGTTAGGTTGGTCAATTAATTCAGCTTTAATTATAATTTGTTTTAAATCATCTATAAAAAAATTAATGAATCTTTAAACAGAAAAATGTATTTTTGATTCTGCAAAAATGCAAAATAAGCAAATAAATTACGTATAAAAAACTAAAATAATTAACCATGGAGCCAAAAGTAAGTATAATAATGGGCAGCACTTCAGATTTAGAGGTAATGGAAAATGCTGCCAAAATTTTAGATGAGTTTAAAATCCCTTTTGAATTGAATGCATTATCTGCACACAGAACTCCGGATAAGGCAATGGATTTTGCAAAGAATGCACACAAAAGAGGTGTGCAGGTAATCATTGCAGGAGCTGGTGGAGCTGCCCATCTGCCAGGTGTAATTGCATCACAAACGCCACTGCCGGTAATCGGGGTACCAATAAAAGCATCTATTTCCATGGATGGCTGGGATTCTGTACTTAGCATTTTACAAATGCCTCCAGGTATTCCAGTAGCGACAGTCGGACTTGATGGAGCAAGAAACGCTGCTATTCTTGCCACACAGATACTGGCACTCTCCGATCAAAAGATCATGAATACCGTAGAAAACTTCAAAGCCGGGCTGGCACAGAAAATAATTAAGGCCAACTCTGACCTGGCTGAGGTAAAAAAATACAAGTACAAAACAAATTAATAAGACAGAGCTAATAAAAAAGGCCATTCCCAAAAAGGAATGGCCTTTTATTTTTATTGTATCCAGTTCTAAAAAGGTTTAAAACCAATAATATTTCGTACTTCTTTAAGGGTTTTAGCAGCACTCTCTCTGGCCTTTTCTGCGCCTTTTTCTGCCACCTTGCGCAGGTAATCATCATCGCTGTAAATCGATTTGAATCGTTCCCTGATGGGCTCAGTAAAATCAATAATATCCTGTGCAAGTTGTTTTTTCATATCGCCATAGCGTATCTTACAGGTATTATATTGTTCTTCAAAAAATTCCAGCGTTTCTTCTGAAGAGACGGCTCTCATCAGTGTAAAAATATTCTCTATTGGTTCTGGTTTTTCCTGGTTCATCTCTTTAGGTCCCTCGTCTGTAACAGCTCGCATAACTTTCTTTTTAATTACTTTTGGCTCGTCTACCAGGTAAATTCCATTTCCTTCGGTTTTGCCCATCTTTCCTGATCCATCCAATCCGGGGATTTTAATTAAAGCTTCACCAAAATTATAGGGTGAAGGTTCAGGAAAATATTCAGTTTTGTACATCGTATTGAATCGTCTTGCAAACTTTCGCGTCATCTCCAGGTTTTGTTCCTGGTCTTTTCCTACAGGTACTTTTGTAGCATGATGAATGATAATATCTGTGGCCATTAATACCGGATAAGTAAGCAACCCTGCATTTACGTTGTTGGGCTGACTTCTTACCTTATCTTTAAAGGAAGTGGTTCTCTGAAGTTCACCTACATAAGCATTCATATTCATAAGAAGGTAAAGTTCCGGAATCTCTGGTATATCACTTTGCAGGTAAAGTGTGGCTACCTCCGGATCTATTCCTGCTGCAAGGTATTCAGAAAGAACATGTTTTACATTTCCATGCAGGTCTTCAGGTGTAGGGTAGGTAGTAAGCGAATGAAAATCAGCTATAAAAAAGTAACATTCGTGTTCATGCTGCATCTTTACAAAATTTCTGAGTGCTCCGTAATAATTCCCCAGATGTAAATTACCTGTAGATCTGATTCCGCTGACGACTTTTTCCATGTTGCTTAAAATTAATTTTGTTTAATAGCTTAGCTAATTTTGCAAAAATATAAAAGTAATTCAATTAATCCTGCTTTAACAAATTATAATTTTTTATGATACATAGTCCTTACTTTTAGGACAGGCTTGTAAAAAGCATATTTTAAAATTTATTAAAACAGGATTATTAAAGAAAAACAAGAACTGCTTAATAATTTATCTTCTAAGAATAATTAATAGAAAAAATAACAAAGGATAAACATCTATTTTATTCCTCAATTTGTTAATTTTGTAATTATAAAAAAATATAAAATGTTCACATTACTTAAAATATTCCTGGTTTTTGTATCCATTGTCTTCGTTTTGGGATTCTTAGCCCGAATTTTCATGCACAGGGTTTTCAAAAAGATGCAGGACAGAACCAATCAGCATTTCAGGTACAAAGACAGATCACAATCACACTACAAACAAAAAGAAGGCACTGTTACACTGAATGACAAGAAACGAAAAGAGAAAAAGAAATTTGATAAAGGAGATGGGGAGTATATTGATTACGAGGAAGTAGATGAATAAAAGTCATCCTCTCTCCAGAAAGGAGAAAGAATGACTTTAAAAATGCATGATATGAACTACTAGGTAAAAATTATCTGTGAATCCTCTCCGGATGCTTTTTCATAAAACTCGCCTACAGTTAATATATCAGATACATGTTCGCTTAAATCTTCCTTTTTTAGCTTAAACATATCAAAAGCGAGCTGACAGGCATATATTTCGCCACCTCCGGCTGTGATCATATCCAGGAATTCATCAACAGGAGGAACATCCAGCTTATCCATCTCTTTTTTCATCATCTTAGAAATCATTCCCTGCATTCCGGGAATCATTCCAAGCCATTTGGGCATCCTGGCACCATTTGGTAATCTTAACGCAGGATTACCTACAGAAGCAGTTTGCAGCTTATTCATTCTTTTTTTGATAATGGCATCCATTCCAAAAAAAGTGAAAAACAATTTCGCTTCCATACCATCCATTACCGCACCATTAGCTAATACCAGTGATGCATAAACATCTTCAAGGTTTCCTTTTGCGCAGATGACTGCCACCTTTTTTATTTTATGGTTCTTCTCGTTGTTATCCATAACTCAATATTTTAAATTAAACACAACTTGTTGGTTTGGGAATTCCTGCAATTTTTGATGCTTTTTTGAGCGGACCGCCCGGAAATAACTGATAGAATCCTTTAATGTCTGTTACACCGGATTTCCCAACTTTACGTATAGTCAGTGCAGTTCCTTCCTCATATTGTTTTCGGAGAAATTCGATTACCTCAAAATGTTTGTCGGTTAATTCAATTCCTTCCTCTTTTGCAAGTTCTTTTGCTATATCCTGCGACCACTGTGTATAATCGTTCAGGTATCCATCATCTGTTACATCTACTGTAACGCCGGCTATTGTTTTTTGTGCCATAATTTTGATTTTTTAGTGTTTAGAATTATTTCTTTTATTTATTAGTTGTTTGATTGTTTGAATTTTGTGCCATTTTTTTCATAAAAGTCATAGCAAACCCAATGTTTTTTCTCATTTCTTTTGAGTTGAGTGTTCTGAATGCTTTCCACAGGCTATACTCTTCAATTTCTTCATTTTCCATCTCCTGGTATGCATTTAAAGCATTGTTCATGGTTTTGAGCATTTCAGGGCGCGTCATATTAGATACTGTATCCATAAGAGGAATAATATTTTCACCAAGTTTCCTGACATCCTCAGGAGAATAATGAGTCACAACCTTATCCATGACCTTTCCCATTTCGTTGAAAAATTCGAAATAACCTTTCTGTTCAAATTCATGAAGTTTATGAATTGCATCCACTCCTATCTCATTCACGACCGGGCCGGCATCTTTCATGAAATCATTGGTGCTTTCAAATAGTTCGATGGCCTGGGTGAAGCTTTTGATGTTCTTGAGAAATTTGAAAAAAAGTTGCTTGATATCATCTACATCCAGTTCAATTCCCTGGTCATCCAGTTCATTTACAGTAGTATCCCATGCATCTTTTGTTATGATTGATGCATCTGCAACAAGATCATCCACCATTTCGCTTTTCAGGCGCTGTTTGTTTACATGTTCGAGCACCATGTCAAGCTTCTGGTTTATATCGTTTATTTGTTTTTGTAAATCCTGATTATTTTCAGCCATAATTGCACTTCTTTTAATTAATGTTTTTTACCGGCCATGGTCATTTCAGACTCTATAGGCAATTCTTTTCCTTTCAACAGAATATGCCAGTAAATCCATCGGAAAAGTACTTTACCGTAATGATTCATCTTAGTGTTCTTTAACAAACCGAATGGGCCAATACCCGGCAAAGGAAACGTTCCCGGCAGGGGTTCTGTATCATAATTAAAATCAATGATAGAACCTTTTCCAAAACCTGTTTCAATGTAACAATTCGAATGACCATCGAATTTTGCCTTAAGTTCTCTTCCTTCTATTGCACTGAGCAGATTCTCATAAACCACATCAGAGGCAAAGTGAACAACAGAGCCTGCCTTTGAAGTAGGAATATCCGAAGCATCGCCCAAAACAAAAATATTTTCATAGTTCCTGGAACGCAACGTATATTTATCTGTAGGAACAAAATTCAGATCATCACCCATACCGCTTCTCTCTACTAATGCACTTCCTTTATTTGTTGGAATTATAGATAAAACATCAAAAGGTATTTTCTGCTCATCATACGATTGTATCACTTTATTTTCTGTATCTACTTTCTCCAAATAAAAATCTGGAATAACCCTGATGTTCTTCTCTTCCATCAGCTCTCCAAGCATTTTGGAAGCTTTAGGCTTTGTAAAGGCACCCGGTAAAGGAGTTACATAGCTGATGTTTACTTTATCTCTTATGCCAATTTCTGTGAAGTAAGCATCTGCTAAAAATGAAAATTCAAGAGGAGCAACCGGACATTTAATTGGCTGTTCTGCTATATTTATGACCAAATTTCCTCCTTCCCAGTCTCTGAAAAATTCACGCAAGGCAACAGCACCATCCAATGTATAAAAATCAAATATTTGCTTCCTCCATAATTCACCCTTTAAGCCAGGAGTCTCATCAGGGTCAATATTTGTCCCTGTGGCCAGAATCATGTAATCGTAATTAAGCACCTGGCCTCCTTCTAACAGCACCCTGTTGTTTTCGGGCTCAATTTTATCTATCGATTGAAAGATCATTTTTACCCCGGAAGGAATAAAATCAGCTTTGGGTTTAATCACATCATCCCTGTTATAAATTCCAAAGGGAATAAACAAGAAACCTGGTTGATAATAATGCGTTTTATCATTATCTACAATAGTGATCTCCCATTCATCACGACTTAATGTTTTTCTCAGCTTGTTGGCCATAATGGTACCGCCCGTACCGGCTCCAAGTATTACTATCTTTTTCATATCAGAAATTTTTATTTAACTTTAAGTTCATTTAATTGTTAATCTAATAACATATTTTTACAAATAAACGTATATCTAAATATTTAGATACTTTTATTTAACTAATAAATATCAGGAATGACATATATCATAAATTATTAATGAGTGAAAATGGCTGAAATTTTAGAGCAAACAGACTGTAAATCATGTGTTTTCCGGACCTGGGCTTTTGATAAATTAACCCGGGAAGAACTGGATTTAATCAATCAAAATAAAAAAGAAGTTTATTACGAAAAAGGAGAAATTATCTGCAGGGAGGGTACACCAGTTGAAAACTTTCTCTACCTGCAAAAGGGGTTGGTTAAACTTTATAAAACAGAAAAAAACGACAAAGAGCATATTATTAGTATAGCCAAACCATTAGATTTCATTGGGTTACTGGGTATTTTTTCCAACAAAAAACATATTAACACTATATCAGTACTTGAGAATTCAACAATTTGTTTTGTAGATCTGAATATTATTAAACAACTAATGAAAAACAACGGTGAATTTGCTCTTGATTTCATAGAAAAAATAAGCAAAGTGTCTGATGATGTGCTAAATACAAGACTAAACATCAACACAAAACAATTAAGAGGAAGAATCGCATTTATTCTCCTGTTTTTCGCCGACCATATTTACGAAAACAAACATTTTGAACTCCCCATAAGCAGGAAAGAAATTGCCCAGTTGATAGATATGAGCACAGAAAATGTCATTCGTATCCTCTCGGAATTTCGCAAAGACGGCATCATTAATATTGAAGGGAAATTCATAACTATTAATCAGCCTGAGCGGCTTCAAAAAATATACGATCTGGGCTAATCTTCTGACTTGCTGTACCCTGACCTTAAATCTCTGACCTCTTTTGCCAAATTGGTGGCAAAAACAAAATTATTGAGTTCCGGATCTTCAGAATCCAGAATTTCATGACGCGAACCTTCCCACCTTTTTGTTCCTTCATGAATAAAAACAACTTTGTCGCCAATTTCCATTACAGAGTTCATATCGTGGGTATTAATAATGGTAGTTGTTTTAAATTCTTCTGTCAATTCCTTAATCAGACGATCAATCAGAAGCCCGGTCTTGGGGTCCAGTCCGGAAATAGGCTCATCAAAAAACAAATATTTGGGCCTTAAAACAATCGCCCGTGCAATAGCCACTCTTTTTTTCATCCCTCCACTTATTTCAGCCGGAAGCAAAGAATTGGCATTCTTAATATTTACTCTCTCCAATGAATCGTTAACGCGTTCAAATTTCTCTTCCTCAGTCATATCGGAAAACATATCAAGAGGAAATTTCACGTTTTCTTCAACCGTAGAAGAGTCAAACAGCGCACCTCCCTGGAATACCATACCAATGTCCTTTTGTATTATTTTTCTCTCTTTGAAATTCAGTTTATTGAACTCCAGGTCATCATACATCACCCTTCCCTGGTCTATTTCATGCAGTCCGACAATACACTTCAGCAGTACTGTTTTCCCTGAACCACTCTGTCCTATTATCAGGTTGGTTTTTTCCTCTTCAAAGTTTACAGAAACATTCTTTAAGACATTAGTTCCGTTAAAAGACTTTGATATGTTATCTACTTTGATCATGTGAGTAATAATTGTGTAAGAATATAATTTACTGCCAGGATAACGATACTACTGTGAACCACAGCCTTAGTACTTGACCTCCCCACCTGCAGAGAGCCTCCGTAGGCATAATAGCCGTAATATGCAGAAACTGAGGTGATAAGAAACCCAAAAACAGCTGCTTTAATCAGGGTGTAAGTTATATAATAAGGAATAAATGCATATTGAATCCCATACAGATAATCTGCCGAGGTTACAACACCGGTAGCGACACCTCCGATCCATCCCCCGATAAGTCCGACAAAAATACTAATTATGGTAAGGAAAGGAGTAAAAAATACGGCTGCCACAATCTTTGGCATAATCAGGTAGCTGGCTGAATTAACACCCATAATCTCAAGTGCGTCAATCTGCTCTGTTACACGCATAGTACCTATTTCCGAGGCTATATTTGAACCGATTTTACCGGCCAGAATTAACGCGACAATAGTAGAGGAAAACTCCAGCAAAAGTACATCCCTGGCAGCCAGACCAATCAAATACCTGGGATACAAAGGACTTTCTGTGTTATAAGCAGTTTGAATTGTAATTACTGCGCCAATAAAAACGGAAATAATGGCAACAATCCCTATAGAATTTATTCCAAGATATTCAATTTCACGGAGGGTCTGCTTATAGTACATTCTTTTCTTTTCAGGCGGGGCAAACACTCTTCCCATCAGCATAATGTACCGTCCTATATGATAAATCAGGGTTTTCATATTTATTTATTCCACATATTTCTGAATTATTTCCTTTTTCATTTTTTGTACTCCTGTACCTGCTTTTTCTCTGATATACGTGATATTTTTCTCTCCGGAAGCATGGACAGCATTCGGATCAACAAGGTAAACCGGAACCCCGGAAGGAACAAAATCAAGCAATCCTGCTGCAGGATAAACCTGGAGGGAAGTCCCAACAACAGCATATATTTCTGCCTGCCCTGATAATTCTGCAGCATCCCGAATAGCAGGAACAGCCTCCCCAAACCATACTACATGAGGTCGTAGTTGTGAACCTTTTTCACAGGTATCTCCAGGATTTAATTCCGGGCCTTCAATATCATAAATCAAACCCGGATCTGCAGTACTACGCGCTTTTCTTATTTCACCATGCAGGTGCAATACTTTTGAACTTCCTGCACGCTCATGCAAGTCATCAACGTTTTGGGTAATAATCTGCACATCAAAATAATTTTCCAGATCAGCCAGCGCTTTATGAGCCTCGTTTGGCTCTGAATTCAATAATTGTTTACGCCTTTCATTATAAAAACGCAGAACCAGTTCAGGATCTCTTTCCCATGCCTCAGGACTAGCCACCTCTGTAACATCATACTGTTCCCACAGGCCTCCCATATCCCGAAAAGTTTTCAGCCCACTTTCCGCGCTTATTCCCGATCCGGTCAAAACTACCAGTTTCTTTCTCATACAAATTATCCTGTTAAAGTATACCTAGCTGTAAAATTAAAATTTGTATTGCTGGAAACCAAATTTAAAGGGAAATAACAAACCAATGAATTAAAAATTAATTTATCCGGCAGAGTATTAAAAATATTAATCCATTCCTGTGAATTATGGGCAGCATTTATTAACTTACACCTAAATATTTAAACTCTCGGATATGTATACGGTTATTTTGCTTATTCTTGTCTTTTTAGGTATTAGGTTGATATACCTCGGTATTCAAAATACAAAAAAAAGAAAGATCATTACAGGTGCAGTCATACTCGGATTGACAGCCTTGTTTTTTTGGTTTATGTCATTCTGGGCCGATAAGTTATGGTTCGATTCTGCAGGGTTTGGTCAGCGTTTTTGGCTGGAGATCATAACCAAAGCGGCACTTATTCTAACAGGAGCTATAATTAGTTTCATCCTGGTTTATTATTTGACACGTCCTATAAGAAAAGAAAACATATTTTATCATTACCTTGGGCTGGGAATTGGAGTTCTATATGGAGTTATCTGGGGACATTCAAACTGGGACCTGGTGCTTAGATTCTTCAACCGGGTAACTGCAGGAATAACCGAGCCAATTCTGAATCAAGATGCCTCGTTTTACCTTTTCAACCTTCCATTTTATGAAGAAATACTCAACTTCATTATCATTATTTTCATTATCAGCGCTGGCGCTGTTTTGCTTTCCATGTTATCAGGCAACCGAAATGGACCGGTAAAAACAGACATCCACGTTGCTACAAAAAAAGAAGGCAGGATGCTTATTCTTGGCGGTTCTGCCTTGTTCTTTCTTTTAGCAATACAAAAATACATCGCACGATTCGACATTCTGTTTTCAGATTTCGGATCGGTTGCTGGCCCTGGCTGGACAGATGTGCATGTTAAATTGCCAGGTTTATTGATAACTGCAATTCTTACGCTTATTATCGGACTTATATTCGCTTTCCCGGCCTGGAGAAACAAGATAGCAAAATTCCTACAGAAAAAGAACGTTCCTTATGAAAGGAACACACCTGCTGTTTTTGGAATACTTTTCGGAAGTATGCTTGTGGTATGGTTGCTTGTTCTGAATATTATTCCCGGCGGCTTTCAATGGCTCAGAGTTGAACCGAATGAAATAACCATGGAAAGTCCTTACATTAAAAACAATATCGATTTAACACGCTATGCATTTGAATTAAATAATATTGAAGAGAAGGAATACCCTGTTTCAGAAACCTTTAACCAGAAAACCGTAGACGAAAATCCGGGCGTTTTTTCAAATATCCGGCTCTGGGACTGGCGCGCACTGGATGAAGTTTATAAACAATTCCAGGAAATCCGGCTATATTACGAGTTTGAAAATATTGACATAGACAGGTATTATATCGATAGTACCTACCAGCAGGTTATGGTTTCTGCAAGAGAAATGGAAACAGGAAACCTGCCGGAGCAAAGCAAAACCTTTGTAAACAAAAGATTTAAATATACCCACGGTTATGGAATTACACTGACAAAAGTAAATGAGTTTACAGAAAACGGTTTACCTAATCTGCTTATAAGAGACATTCCCCCAAAACATAAATACCCCGAACTGGAAGTGAAGAGACCTGAGATTTATTATGGAGAGTTAACAAACTCCCATGTAGTAAGCAATTCAGATGAGAAAGAGTTTGATTACCCCAGTGGAGACAAAAATGTATATACAAACTATGATGGAAATGGGGGCGTACAATTAACCAATCTGTGGCGCAAATTTCTTTTTGGTTGGAAATTTGACGGTACACGCTTCTTTTTCTCCGGTTATCCTAATGAAAATAGCCGTATTATGTTCAATAGAAACATCAGGGAAAGAGTAAATAAGATTGCTCCATTTCTTAAATTTGACAGGGATCCGTATGTGGTTTTGGCAGATGGAAATCTTTACTGGATTATAGATGCCTATACAACCTCCAGATCGTTTCCATACAGCAAAAGTTACGACTCGAGAGAAACAATTGAATTCCAGGAAGGAGATACAAAAAGAGAATTAAACACACGAGTTGCCAGTCATCTTCACGGTGTTAACTATATGAGAAATTCTGTAAAAATTACCATAAATGCATTCAATGGTAATATGGATTTTTACGTATTCAATGAGGAAGATCCAATTATTAATGTCTGGCAAAAAATTTTCCCGGATATGTTTCAGGGGAAAGATGAAATGCCAGAAGAATTAAGTTCTCACATAAGATATCCTATTGACAAAATGCTTGTTCAGGGACAGGTATATGCAAAGTATCACATGACTGATCCTACAGTATTTTATAACCAGGAAGACTTATGGGTAAGAGCAACTGAAAAATATTACAGTTCAATTAAACCTGTAGAACCTTATTATATCATCTGGGAAAGACCTGAATCTAAAAAACCTGAATACGTGCTGATGCAGCCCTTCACACCTAAAAACCGCCAGGTACTGATCGGATGGGTTGCGGGTATGTGCGACGGGGAAAATTATGGCAATTTCCTTGCTTATAAATTCCCAAAAGAAAAAAGAATTTTAGGACCGCAACAAGTCGAAACCAAAATAGATCAGGATGCCAATCTTTCTGGGCAGCTTACACTCTGGGATCAGAGAGGCTCAAATGTAATCCGCGGTAATGTGTTGGCAATTCCTGTAAACAACACAATTATATATGTTGAACCCATTTATTTACAATCAGAAACAGCAGCATATCCCGAATTAAGATTGGTGGCTGTAATGCATAATGACCAATTAAGCTATGCCACCAATTTTGAAGATGCTCTTAAAGGAATCTTTTCAGAAGAAGTCGCCCCAAAAGTACCACTTAAGAAAAAAGAAGAAAGAAAAGAAAGTTCAGGTGAACTAATAAAACAGGCAAATCAGGCGTTGAATGACTATCTTAAACTTACAGGTGAAGGGAACTTCGAGAAGGCTGCCAAAGCAATGAAAAAATTAAAAAATACTTTAAATCAATTAGAAGAAAACAAAAATTAATAATCTGACATCTATAATAAAAATTCCCCTGTCCTTTAAAGATAAGAACAGGGGAATTTAATTTATAATTATTTTCTGCGTAAATTAAAAAAAACACGTTTCTTTTCTAGCTGCAATCCCAGCATTCATCATAATATTCTTCACAGTAATCCTGTGTGGAGTAACAATAATCTCCACCACCCCACCAGGGCGTATCAGAAGGACACTCCTCATCATCAGGGCAATTCCAAAATGCTCCTGTACAGGAAGTCATTCCATAAACTGTAAGAGCTACAACAGAAAAAATCAAAATAAAATTTCTCAGGTTTTTAAAAGCATTCTTTCTCATAAGCATTAATTTATTTGTTACTAAATGATCTCAGAAAGTACCCTGAAGGCATTTCTGAGTTAATTATTTTTGTAATTGTATTGTTCTTAACAAAAAAAGCAATGGGTACTTTGTCAGTGATCTCTCCAATCTTCTCCGGTGTCGTTTCTTTTATATCTAAATCGTTATAGTATTTATGAAAATTTCTTTTATACTGGGCGGTGCCAGTGGCTATTAAAACCGATCTGTCAACAATTCCGTATTCCTCATAACTCTTTACATTTTCTATAGAATTCCAGCAATGCGGACATCCATATGAAAAAACATAAAAAACATAGGTGGAATCAGAAGAAGTATTGCCATATTCGGACAAAATAGTTTGATTTATACTCTTTTGATGGAAGTTATGTTCCTTATCTGACTCATACATCAATAATTGCTTATCTTCGGATACCGATCTGTATTCAAATCCCAAACCTGCAATAAAACTTGTAGATATAACAAACAATGCTAAAATTAAAACCTTCCATATTCTCTCATTACTAATTTTTTTATAAGAGGGAATCTGTTTCCACAAATAAAAAGTTAGTACAATTAAAATTATATTTCTTATATAAACAGAAAGAGAACTCATATTCATAGATGAGACAGAACCAAAACATCCGCAATCTGTAACATCATTGAAAATATTTCCATAGGCATAGATAATTGTAAGTCCAATAAACATAATCATACTTACAAATGCGGAAAATTTTGGAAAAATCTGTAATATAAGATTTACAGCCAAAACAATCTCGGCTAGTACAATAAATGGTGCCAGAAAATACAAATTTCCTATGCCATAACTGATGATCAAGTCCTCAAAAGAACTCATATCCAACAATTTACCAAACCCGGAAATAAATAAAATAAGCCCTACTATAATAGAAAAAATATGGGTCGTAAAATCCTTACTCATTTGCTTGAATTACCTACTTTTAAATTTTTGCCTGCTTTGTTGTAAAAATAACAATTTATAATTGTTGACAAAATTTTTTCCCTCTTAAATACAGGAAAGGTGACTGTTTTTATACGAAAAGCAACATTTTTTGTACGAAGCTTTTTTCTTTGATATTAAAAAGGATAACCCCGTCCTTTAGTGCAGTAATTCAAATGCCTCTTTCGTCTATGATTTCTATAAATTTTTTATCTTAATTTACTTAATTTAAAGAAATCTGAGGGAAATTATAGTTTAACTTATCCCAAGCCCTAAAGATAGGACAGGGCAAGTGAAATAAAATCTTTAAAATTTGGTGAGGTAAAAATTCCGAATCAATAGTTATTTGTAATCAATCTAAACAATCAATTTAAGATAAATTTATCCGATATTTTTTTGGCAAAACAAAAAAGTATTGTTTATTTTGGTAATTAATTACCGAAATTCATATAAAATGAAAAGAGAAATAATAAAAATTAATGAAGAAAAATGCAATGGCTGCGGATTATGCATTCCTAACTGCCATGAAGGGGCTTTGCAGTTAATTGATGGTAAGGCACGACTTATCAGTGATTTGCGCTGCGATGGACTGGGTGCTTGCATCGGACATTGCCCACGCGGTGCTATTACAATTGAAGAACGTGAAGCTGCACCTTATGATGAGGAATTAGTTATAAAGGAAATGATCCCAAAAGGAAAAAACACCATCATCGCACATTTAAGACATCTCAAAGACTACAAAGAATTTGGGTATCTCAAACAGGGCGTTCGTTACCTGCAAGAGCACCGGGAAGAACTGGATTTCAACCTGGATGAGACAGTAGCAAAAGTGCATGGCGACAACCAGGAAAAGAAGAAAGAACCTGTTATGGCACATGAACATACTGAAGAAAATGGATGCCAGAACCATCACCATGATGGAGGCGGCTGCCCTGGTAGTCAGTCAAAATCATTAGCTCCACCCAAAAATACAGCAGACAAACAGGAAACGAAAGTGGAAGCTTCTTCAAACCTAAACCATTGGCCGGTACAGATGCACCTGATAAATCCGGGCGCGCAGCAGTATCAAAACGCAGACCTCTTGTTGGCTGCAGATTGTGTTGCTTTTTCCATGGGAAATTTTCACCAGAAATATCTAAAAGGAAAAGCGCTGGCTATCGCATGCCCCAAATTAGACTCAAACAAGGAAGTATATGTACAGAAACTAATTGCCCTCATTAATGAGGCAAAGGTTAATACACTCACTGTAATGAAAATGGAGGTGCCCTGTTGTGGTGGTATTCTCCAAATGGCACAGATGGCCCTTGAAAATGTACAAAGAAAGGTACCAATAAAGGCTATCACAGTAAGTATAGAAGGAGAAGTTAAATCAGAAGAGTGGTTATAATTCCTTTATAATTAATTGACTGCAAGCAATAATAAACTTAACTTTATTAAAATACAGATAAGTCAAAATTAAACCACTTACTTAATAATTAATTAATCAAAAGGACAAAAATCAAATTGTTAAATCACAAAAATAATTACTACTATGGATGCTAAGATGTTTTGTTTTCAATGCCAGGAAGCTGCAAAAAATACAGGATGCACAATAAAAGGCGTTTGCGGCAAGTCAGATGAAGAAGCCAATATGATGGACTTATTGGTTTATATTATCAAGGGAATTTCAATATTTTCTCAGAAAGCCAGGGAAAATAATGTGGATTATGACAAAGAAACCACTGATCGATTCGTAATTGATGGTTTGTTTGCTACAATTACCAATGCTAATTTTGATAAAGAAGCTATCACAGAATATGTAAGAAAAGGGTTGGATATAAGAAACGACATCAAACTAAATTTAAAACAGGCCGGTATTGAATATAAAAACAATGACCTTCACGATGCTGCTACTTGGCAGGGATTTACTCCAGATGAATTCGAAAGAAAAGGTCAGGCTATCGGTGTGCTGGATACAGAGAACGAGGATATCCGATCACTAAGAGAACTAATCATATACGGAGTAAAGGGAATAGCAGCTTATGCAGAGCATGCGCATAACCTGGATCATAAAAACGAAGACATTTACAACTTCATGCAGGATGCCCTCGTAGCTACTACAAATGACGACCTTGGTTCGGACGATCTTATTAACTGGGTTATGGATACAGGGAAACACGGAGTAGACGTAATGGCCCTGTTGGACAAAGCCAACACAAGCGCTTACGGTCATCCGGAAATCAGCGAAGTGAACATAGGCGTAGGCGATCGTCCGGGAATCCTCATCAGCGGACACGACCTGAAAGACATGGAAGAACTGCTTGAGCAAACCAAAGACTCAGGTGTAGATGTGTATACTCACAGCGAAATGCTTCCGGCCAACTATTATCCGGCATTTAAAAAGTATAACCACTTTGTGGGAAATTACGGAAATTCCTGGTGGAAGCAGAAAGAAGAGTTTGAAACCTTCAACGGTCCGATTCTCTTCACAACCAATTGTATTGTTCCTCCTTCGAAAAATGCTACTTACAAAGAGCGAATTTATACAACCGGTGCATCCGGACTGGAAGGTTGTACTCATATCCCCGAAAGAGAAGACGGCAAACCTAAAGATTTCTCTCAGATCATAGAACATGCGAAGAAATGTGATCCGCCAAAAGAAATTGAAACCGGTAAAATCGTAGGTGGATTTGCACACAACCAGGTTGAGCAACTAGCAGATAAAGTAGTTGATGCGGTTAAGAGCGGTGCGATTAAAAAGTTTTTCGTCATGGCTGGCTGCGACGGACGGTTCAAGAGCCGTGAATACTATACCCGCTTTGCGGAAGAATTACCAAATGATACAGTAATATTAACTGCAGGATGTGCCAAGTATCGATACAACAAACTCGATCTTGGAGATATCGGAGGAATACCGCGAATCCTGGATGCAGGACAGTGCAACGATTCCTATTCACTGGCAGTTATTGCTCTCAAGCTAAAAGAAATATTCAAAATGAACGATATCAACGAACTGCCAATTGAATACAACATTGCCTGGTATGAACAGAAAGCTGTAATTGTATTGCTGGCCCTTCTCTACCTGGGTGTAAAAGATATCAAACTGGGACCCACATTACCGGCCTTCTTATCTCCAAATGTAGCAAATGTATTGGTAGACAAATTTGGAATAAGCGGAATTAACAATGTGGAAGAAGACATGAAAGCCATGATGGCTTAATCATAAACAGTAAAATGAATCCTGCAGGATAATTTATAAACATCCTGCAGGTTTTTTATGTAACAAAAGATAAAAGAATAAATATGAAAACTATAAAAATAAGTAAAGCAGAAGCCCGTAAAAATCCACATAACGTAGATGCAAGAAAACTTTACGACTCAGAACATGCCATGGTAACACATATCAGGCTTGAACCGGGGGAGCAACTCAAAAGGCACATTACACCTGTGGATGCAATATTCTATGTGTTAGAGGGCAACGGTCTGGTTGAAATCGGAGAAGAACTAGAAGAAGTGGAAAAAGATACGTTGATTGACAGTCCGGCAAAAATTCCCCATTGCTGGTACAACAAAAGCAATGAAGTACTCAGGGTACTGGTAATAAAGGTTCCCAAACCGAAGGAATCGACAAAACTCCTCTGATCCAGAAGCACTCGTTTGTTAAAAAATTGGATGGCAGAACTTCAGGTAAGTCATTAAAAAACCTTATATTCGAACTAATAAAACTTAATGACTCATGAGAAACCTTGCCATTTTTATTGCAATGATCTTTTTGTTTTCCTGTGGTGATCAAAAAGAGTCTAAAAAAGAAGCAACTGAAAGAGAAAAGACAACAGCTCCTTCGCTAACCTCAGAAGAAGCCGGAAAGCTCCTTGCTTTACCTCTTGAATGCATCGGAACTGAATATCCCAACAAACCCGGACAGGTACTTGACAGCGATGAAGACCTGGCGCCTCCCAGGAAATTGCATCCTGCTTTTTACGGTTGTTTTGATTGGCACTCTTCCGTTCACGGCCACTGGTCATTAGTAAGTCTGCTTAAGCAATTTTCCGAACTCAAAAAGAGTAAAAAAGCAAAGGAAAAACTAATTAAACACCTTTCCAAGGAGAATATACAAGCAGAGGTAGATTACTTCAAAGGCAAGCATGCCAAAACATTTGAAAGAACATATGGGTGGGCATGGTTATTAAAGCTTGCAGAAGAGCTTCATACCTGGGAAACACCAACCGGAAAAAAGCTGGAAAAGAACCTTCAGCCTCTCACCGATCTGATTATAAAAAGATATATGAAGTTTCTCCCAAAGCTCAATTACCCGGTTCGCGCAGGAACACATGAAAATACTGCATTCGGACTTACATTTGCCTACGACTATGCCCAGACCATGCAAATTGACAGCCTGAAAAACATGATTGCACAAAAAGCAAAAGAATTTTATATGAATGATAAAAATTGCCCGCTCTCATGGGAACCAAGCGGTTTTGATTTCCTCTCTCCCTGCCTCGAAGAAGTCGACATTATGCGCAGGGTTCTGACCAAAGATCAGTTTTCTGAATGGCTAACAAATTTCCTTCCTCAATTGTCGGATCCGGATTTCAATCTGGAGCCGGGAAAAGTATCAGACCGGGAAGATGGACACCTGGTTCATCTTGATGGGTTAAATTTTAGCAGGGCGTGGTGTTTTTATGGGATTGCAGAGACCTTACCACAATACCAGCATCTTATTGAAATTGCCAATAAACATATTCAATATTCATTACCCAATTTAGTAGGAGATAGCTACGAAGGAGGACACTGGCTGGGTTCATTTGCTATCTATGCTTTAAACACCGGCGAAGAACTGAAAAAAAATAAACAAACTGGTTAATTTTTTAATTCATAAAACAAATCAGGCAAAGAGTAATAAGCTTAAGGCCATTACAGCCATTCCTCCTATCATACCATAAATTGAATAGTGATGTTTTCCGTATTCCCTTGCTGCGGGAAGCAGCTCGTCAATGGAGATAAAAACCATGATGCCAGCCACTGCGGCAAACAAAATACCAAAAACAGCAGGAGTCATGAAAGGCATTAGGATCAGATAACCAACTAATGCGCCAACTGGTTCAGCCAAACCAGAAAGGAAAGAATGAATAAAGGCTTTCTTTTTATTTCCTGTAGCATAATAAATAGGTACTGAAACAGCAATTCCTTCAGGAACATTATGAATAGCTATCGCCACAGCTATGGCAATACCCAGGCTTGGATCTTCCAAAGCAGCAGTAAAAGTAGCCAGCCCCTCAGGAAAGTTGTGAATCGCAATAGCCAGTGCGGTAAACATTCCCATTTTTAATAATTTGGTATCTTTTCCTTTTGATGATCTGCCAAAACTCATTTCTTCCACTAGCCTTACCTCGTGTGGGTTTTCCTCTGATGGAATCAGGTAGTCAATAAGAGCAATAAACAGAATTCCTCCGAAAAAAGCCGCTACTGTAACCCAGTAACCTGTTGTATCTCCCATATATGCCGTGAGAGATTCTTTTGCTTTGAAAAAGATTTCAATCAAAGATACATAGATCATTACTCCGGCTGAAAACCCCAAAGCAATCGAAAGGAATTTTTTATTGGTTGTTTTACTGAAGAAAGCGATCACACTTCCAATACCTGTCGATAATCCTGCAAAAAGCGTAAGTCCGAATGCTACTAATAATGCTTCTGTATCCATAGTCTATTTATTATACATGCCAACAAAATCAACAATTTTGATAAATATTAAAACAATTCATTGTTATCTATCTGACTTTTTTCGTAACCTTCATCGATTCTTAGATTGGGCTCTTTTGAAGCCTCAACAGCCAGGCGATCGCAACGTTCATTCTCCTCTACGTTGGAATGCCCCTGTACCCAGTAAAACTCAACCTGGTGTTTTCGATACACTTCAAGCAATCGCTTCCATAAATCCACATTCTTCTTTTTTTTGAACTGCTTCTTCTCCCAGTTGAATACCCACTCTTTGTTAATTGCATCAGCAACATATTTGGAGTCAGTATATAATTTTACAATGCTGTTTTCCTTTTTTAGCGCTTCAAGGGCTTTTATAACGGCCAACAGTTCCATACGGTTGTTGGTTGTTTTTCGAAAACCTTCTGATAGTTCTTTGCGATGAGGTCCCGACATCATTACAACACCATATCCTCCGGGTCCTGGGTTTCCCCTTGCAGCGCCGTCTGTATAAATCGTAATTTCTTTTGCCATGGTATAAAAATAGTAAATCCGAAACAAAAAGAAAAGGCTGCCCAAAAGCAACCTTTTCTTGAACAACAAATATTTGTTGTTCAATTATTCAACAATATCCATCTCTTCTATCAATCGATCGGCATTTGCATACTTGTCGATTACAAAAAGTACGTAGCGAACATCTACGCTAATAGTTCTTTGAAGATCCGGTTCAAATTTAATGTCGCCACTCATGGCCTCCCAGTTACCGTCAAAAGCGATTCCAATTAATTCTCCTTTTCCGTTCAATACAGGGCTGCCGCTGTTTCCTCCTGTAATATCATTGTTGGAGATAAAGCAAACACGCATTTCTCCATCTTCTCCATACCTTCCGTAGTCTTTATTCCTGTATAGTTCTTTCAATTTTTCAGATACCACAAACTCCATATCATCAGGGTCTTCTTTTTCCATTACTCCTTGCAGAGTTGTATAGTAGTCATAGTGAACCGCATCTCTTGGGTAATAATCGTCGATCTTTCCATAAGTAAGTCGCATGGTGAAATTTGCATCAGGATAGAAATCACGATCTTCCTGCATTTTCATCAGGCCTTCAAGAAAAATTCGCTTACCCTTTGCAAGTTTTTGTGCATAACTCCTGTATTCCATACCAAGTCCTCTTACAGTTGTTTGAATTGACTGAAGTAAATGAAAAGCAGGGTCATTTTCAAGCACCTTAACCTCGGGATTATTTAAAAACTCCATTACCTTCGATTTTGAAGGGAAAATTGAATTATTGTAAAGAAAATCGGCATACCTCTCCATGCTGCCATTATATTCATTTTCAATTGTTGTAAATATCTGTGGTTGGTTCTGTTCATCCACTTCTTTATGGAAGATCTCAAAAAGGGCAGCAAATATCTTCTTATCTGTTGGTTTATGATAATCTTTATAAAAATCATCAAGAGACTCTTTTAGTTTATCAACTTCAGCCTGAATAGCCTTAGTGCTGTCAGGAGTCATTTTTAAGGTTCTGTACAAACCAAAAAATCGTGAGCTGAACTGAACAATTTCTGGTCCCTGAAACATGGTTTCAATCATATACATATAATCTCTGTAAGCACCTTCACGCTCTTTATAAGCAGATTTTATCGTATCAAGAATACCTCCATATTTCTCTTGCCTTGCCTCTTTCTGGCTCACCCATTCTCTGTATTTCTTTTCAATCTTCTGTTTTTCTTCAACCACATCGAGTTTGCGAAGACCTTCGTTCTGACCGATGCTGTATTTATAATAATTACTGCTTCTTGAATATTTTGATGAATACATAATTCTCAGCTCTTCGCTGGAATTCATTGCTTCCATCATAATCTCCTGTTTTTTATCTCTTACCTGGATTCTGATAGGATTTGTAATTTTCATTGCTTCTTTCACACCCCAGGAAGTCATATAACGATCTGTTCCTCCGGGATAACCTAAAATCATTGAGAAATCTCCATCTTCAACTCCTTTTAGTGAAATTGGAAAATGATGATCAGGCTTGAGGGGTACATTGTCTTCTGAGTATTCAGCCGGATTTCCATCTTTATCCGCATAAACCCTGAAAATACTAAAGTCTCCGGTATGTCTTGGCCACATCCAGTTGTCGGTGTCATGACCAAACTTACCTATTGATTCGGGGGGTGCACCAACCAACCGTACATCTGTAAATTTTTCATAAACCATCAGGTAAAACTCATTCCCTGCATAAAAACTCTGAACCCTGGCTTCTAAATTTTCATCTTTTGTTGCTTCTTCTTCAATTTTTGAAGACAGCTGACGAATTTTAGCCGCTCTTTCCTGTTCAGACATCTCATCATTCAACTGACTGTTAATCTGATCAGAAACGTCTTCAATACGCTCAAGAAAAGACACATAAAGACCTTCAATAGGAATTTCTTCTTCAAAATCCTTGGCCCAGAATCCATCTTTTAAGTAATTATGTTCAGTGGTACTATGCTCCTGAATAGCGCCATACCCACAATGATGATTTGTAAAGATCAATCCCTTGTCTGATACAATCTCGCCTGTACAGAATCCTCCAAAATTTACAACTGCATCCTTCACACTTGACTGATTAACGCTGTAAATATCTTCAGCTGATAATTTCAGACCCATTTCATGCATCCTGTCCATATTCATTTTGTTCAACATGGTCAGCAACCACATCCCTTCATCCGCATGGATGCTGGTTGAGATCATTATCAAAAATCCGATTAATAAACTTGTTAATTTTTTCATCTTTCTATAATTTGTTATGGTTATTAATTTCAAATTCAAGCGAAATTAATCATTTATTAATTAAAATAAAAAGGTTACGTTTGCAGAAACAAATGTAAGATATATAATATGTTGAATGAAAGCCGAAAAAATATACGTGAGTTTAGCGAAAAAGAACTAATCAACTATTTTGTTGAGAAAGGAGAAAAAAAATTCAGGGGAAAACAAGTTTTTGAATGGCTTTGGAAAAAAAATTGTTCCTCCTTTGACGAAATGACTAACCTTTCAAAAAGAACAAGGGAGTTTCTGGAGGAAAACTTTATTCTCCCAAAGGTGAAAATCAACACAATACAAAAAAGCAAGGACAAAACCCTGAAAATAGCTTTCAAACTTGCTGATAATCATTTTGTAGAAGGCGTTCTGATTCCTTCTAAAAGCAGGGCAACAGCCTGCATTTCATCGCAAATCGGATGCAAACTAGGCTGTACTTTCTGCGCTACGGCTAAAATCCCATTCAAACGAAATCTAACAGCAGGAGAAATTTATGACCAGGTAACTCATCTGCAGGAACAAGCAAAAAGCAATTACAACCTGTCTTTAACAAACATTGTGTTCATGGGTATGGGAGAACCTCTTCTTAATTATGAAAACGTTTTAAGAGCCATTGAATTGATTACATCTGAAAAAGGACTGGGATTTAGTAACCGCAGGATTACCCTGTCAACTGTCGGTATCCCTGATAAAATTAAGCAACTTGCCAATGACCAGGTAAGGTTCAACCTGGCTGTCTCTTTGCACTCAGCCAAAGAAGAGACAAGAAATAAGATCGTTCCTGTAAACAAAAAGTATGATCTCAGAGAACTTACAAATTCCTTAAAATATTTTCACAGCAAAACCGAGAACAGAATAACCATTGAATACCTTCTGCTTGATAAAGTAAATGATAGCCAGGAAGAAGCAAAAGCTCTTGCTGCATTCTGTAAAAATTTTCCGGTAAAGGTTAACCTGATCGAATATAACGATACAGGCAGTTCAAAATTCAAAAAATCAGACCCCGAACAAGCCGAACAATTCAAAAAATATCTGGAAGATAGAAACATGATCGTAAACATCAGAAGAAGCAGGGGAGAAGATATCGATGCTGCATGTGGTCAATTAGCAAACAAATCAAAATAAAAGTCCGGCCCTGAGGCCAGACTTTACCTGTAAATCCAATATTTCAACCGTTTAGCTATTTTTCTTTCTTTTTAGGTTTATCAAAACTATATGCAATACCTTCCATATAATAAGAAGGCACTTCACCAAAGCCCCCTGTTAATTCTTTCTTGGTAACCAATATCATCTCGGCCTGCTTATTCGCTGCTCTTCTTTTCATTCTGATGGTTGCTGTCCTTTGGGCTGCCCTGGCAGTACGATTTCTTTCAGATGATTCTCCATGTACTTTTCCTACATTATACAATCCTTTTACATCATTTTTATTCTCTGTCAGAACTACATTCTTATAATCAGATTCTTCAACTTCAGCAAATAATTTCTCATTAAATACTTCCAGCCTACCATTATGGAAAACAACACGTTGAATTTGTTTTTTTTCCATCGTTTTTGTCTCATCAGAACCTGGTTCGGAATAAACTACATCAGAATACATAATCCCTTTTATTTTTACCAGCTTCTTACGTTGTCCCAACATATAAATCGTATCCAGCTTTACCTCTGTTTGAGAAAAGACCGGAATACTTAACAAGCCAGCTAAAAGAATCAATATTAATTTTTTCATTTCTAATCAATTTTTACATAAATAGGAAACAAATAACATGCCGATATTATTGTTTTAATCCTGATGCAAATTTATTCAATTTCAAGGTAAGATAAAACAATTCATTCAAATATTAATTATACCTTTGGAAACAATTCAGTTAAAAAATGAATGATCTGCTAAAAAAATGATAAATCAATTCTACCAAAAACAAATAAAAAAATATAGTCAGCAACTGCTGAAAAACAAAAAAAAATTAACGTATTATGCAATAGGCAGGCTAATAACCTTTGTGCTTATTTTCTTCATTATTATAAAAACATTGCCACAGGCTAAGTTTCTGGGGTTATTCGCTCTAATTGTTCTTATTATTCTTTTTATATTTCTTATTGTAAGATATCTTAAAATAAAGTCCGCAAACAATCTGACAAGAAATTTAAAAGAAATAAATACCAATGAAATTGAAGCCTTAAGAGGCAACTGCTCAAATTTTGCTAATGGCGGGGAATTCGACGACCACGAACATGAATACTGCCATGACCTGGAATTCTTCGAAGAAAAAGGAGTTTTTCAATTTTTAAACCGTACTGTTACTTATTCAGGAAAAAACACACTTGCCACCTGGTTAAAAGAACCCTTGAAAAACAAAAATGAAATATCCAAAAACCAAAAATTCATAGGTGAAATATCTGAACTTCCTGAATGGAGACAAAAATATCTAGCCATTGGGCAGCTAATTGAAGAAAACAAATACAGGGATACCGAATTAATTGCCTGGGCAAATGAAGAAAACTATTCCTACCAAAACAAAATCATTAATGTTGCAAGATGGGTTCTTCCCTTATTAACAATAGGCTGTATATTTCTTTTTTCCCTTAATATCATCCCGCTTTCAGGACTTTTACTTGATCTTTTACTTAACATTATTGTTCTTCTGATTTACCAGAAAAAAACCAAAGAAATCCATCAAAAAATTTCCAGGCAGATCAAACCTCTTAAAAATTACCGAAAACTGCTTGAAGAAATCGAAAACACAGAATTTAAATCTGTAAAAGGCCAGGAATTTCAGGAATCAATAAAAACCGGAAAAAAGAAGGCCAGCAAAATAATACACAACTTAGCGTCCATTGCAGAGGCCCTGGATGCACGATCAAACTTTATTGTAGGAACATTATTTAATGGAATATTCCTTTGGGAAATACAACATGCCTGCCGCCTGGAAAAATGGCATAAACTTTATGCAAAAAAAATTGAAAAATGGATATACATAATTGGACAAACCGATGCATTTATAAGCCTGGCAAACTTTAAATTCAACAACCCCGGTTATGTCTTCCCGGAAATAAGTAACGAACATTTTCTTGAAGCAAAAAAGATAGGGCACCCGCTTATTAAAACGGAAAACAGAGTAAACAACGATTTCTCAATTAACAAAAACGGCGAAATCTTTATCATTACAGGAGGAAACCTGGCTGGTAAAAGTACTTTCCTCAGAACATTAGGAGTAAACACCATCCTGGGACTGATCGGAGCACCCGTATGCGCTGCTGAACTAAAATTAAAACCCATGAACATATTTACCAGCATGAAAATTAACGATTCGCTGCATGAAAACGAATCCTATTTCTTTGCTGAAATAAAAAGACTCCGCTCACTGGTCGATAAAGCATCTGATTCTGAATTCCCCTACCTTGTGCTGCTTGATGAAATCCTCACTGGAACCAATACAAAAGATAAAGAACAAGCTTCTTTGAAATTTGTAGAAAGACTCCTTCAAATGAATATTACAACCGTTATTGCCACACATGACTTGTCCCTGACTAAAATGGAAAACGATTTTCCCGAAAAAATTACAAACAATTCTTTCGAAGTATCATTGCACAAAGGGCAGATGTCGTTCGATTACAAGCTTAAAAAAGGTATTGCAAAGAATATGAACGCCTTACAACTACTCAAAGACCTGAACTTAATTTAAGTTAACAAAAGGTTATTGACACAATTGTGTTAATTACTTTGACTTATAAATTTATTTGAAAAGAAATTAACAATTCCTCCAACCCTTGTTGAAAAACAATTTCCTAATGAAGTATTCTTTTATTTATTTTTACAAAAAATTTGAAGGGTATGGTTGCAAACTATTCTGAAGAGACTATCAGGACATTAGAATGGAAAGAGCACATTCGGCTAAGACCCGGAATGTATATTGGGAAACTGGGCGATGGCTCCTCTCAGGATGATGGGATTTATGTGCTGCTCAAAGAAGTAATTGACAATTCCATTGATGAATACATGATGGGATTTGGCAAAGAGATCAATGTTGAGGTTAAAGGTAAGAAAGTTACAATAAGAGATTACGGCAGAGGAATACCCCTGACCAAAGTAAAGGATGTGGCTTCCAAAATGAATACAGGGGCCAAATATGACTCCAAAGTATTTAAAAAGTCTGTAGGATTGAATGGAGTTGGAATAAAAGCTGTAAATGCGCTTACAAGTTATTTCCGTATTGAATCATTCAGGGAAAATGTAAAAACAACCATAGAATTCAACCAGGGAAACATCGTAAACGAACATAATGAAGAAGCTACCGAAGAACCCAACGGAACCAAGGTGACTTTTACACCGGATAACGAAATTTTTGGTGATTACCATTATATAGAGGAGTATGTGGAAAACATGCTCAAAAATTATGTCTACCTCAATGCAGGCATCACCATCATGTTTAACGGAAACCCGTTGCGCTCGAAAAACGGACTGAAAGATCTGCTGGAAGGAAACATGAGTTCTGAGGGGTTGTATCCTATTATTCACCTGAAAGAGCAAGATATTGAAATAGCTCTTACACATGGGAACCAATACGGTGAAGAGTATTATAGCTTTGTGAACGGACAGCACACCAATCAAGGCGGGAGTCACCTGAATGCTTTCAGGGAGGCCCTGGTGAAGACAATAAGAGAATTTTACAACAAAGACTTTGATGCATCTGATATAAGAACGTCAATAATCGCAGCAATTAGCATTAAAGTGGAAGAACCGGTTTTTGAATCACAAACAAAAACCAAACTGGGTTCAAAAGACATAGAACCTAACGGGAAATCAATCAGAAACTATGTAATTGATTTCATGAAAACAAAGCTCGACAATTATCTCCATATGAACCAGGAAACTGCTAACATCATACTTAAAAAAATTGTCGAGTCTGAAAAAGAACGGAAAGAAATCAACGGAATAAAAAAACTAGCCAAAAAAAGAGCCAAAAAGGCAAACCTGCATAATCGTAAGCTGCGCGACTGTAAGGTACACTACAACAGCAATCATGAAAAAAGACTGGAAAGTACCATCTTCATTACCGAAGGTGACTCTGCAAGTGGATCTATTACAAAAGCAAGAGATGTGAATACACAGGCAGTTTTTAGTCTGAAAGGAAAACCTTTAAACACCTTTGGTCTCACAAAAAAAATTGTTTATGAAAATGAAGAGTTTAACCTCTTGCAGGCAGCTCTGAATATAGAAGAAGGATTGGAAAACCTGCGATATAAACACGTGGTAATTGCAACCGATGCTGATGTAGATGGTATGCATATCAGGTTGCTGTTAATTACCTTCTTTCTGCAGTTCTTCCCCGAACTGGTTAAAAATGGAAATCTCTATATTTTGCAAACTCCGCTTTTTAGAGTTAGAAACAAAAAAACAACCACCTATTGTTACAATGAAGGAGAAAAAATGAAAGCCCTCAATAAACTGGGAAAAAATGCAGAAGTAACACGTTTCAAAGGGCTCGGAGAAATATCGCCCGACGAATTTAAATACTTCATTAATAAAGATATCAGGCTTGAACCTGTCCGTTTACATAAAGAAGACGCCATTAAACAGCTTCTTTCATTCTACATGGGTAAGAATACCCCCCAGAGACAGGATTTTATAGTAGAAAACCTCAAAGTTGAGGAATTGCTGGAAGAAATATAAATTCAAAAAAAGGGAACGAAAAAACAGAGAGTAAAATTGTTACGCAGCAATTGGTATGGAAAATATGGAAGAAAATAAAGAAAACATCGAGCCACAAAATAACGGAAATGGCAATGGTAACGGAGAGCCAATTCATCGTATTACTCACTTGTCGGGTATGTACAAAGACTGGTTCCTGGATTATGCATCTTATGTGATACTCGAGCGGGCAGTACCTCATTTAAACGATGGACTGAAACCTGTTCAGAGACGAATTCTGCATACCATGAAACGGATGGATGATGGAAGATTTATTAAGGTAGCAAACATCATCGGATATACCATGCAGTTTCACCCACACGGAGATGCATCAATCGGAGAGGCACTCGTGCAGCTGGGTCAAAAAAACCTGCTCATAGAAACACAGGGAAACTGGGGAAACATATTAACCGGCGACAGTTCTGCCGCACCACGATACATTGAAGCCAGGCTTTCAAAATTTGCCCATGAAGTGGTCTTTAACCCAAAAACTACAGAATGGAAAACTTCCTACGACGGAAGAAACGAAGAACCTATTACGCTGCCTGTAAAATTCCCTCTCCTCCTGGCACAAGGAGTAGAAGGAATTGCCGTAGGACTGGCATCAAAAATTTTGCCGCATAATTTTAACGAACTGATTGATGGTGCCATTGCTTACCTTAAAAACAAAGAATTTGAAATACTCCCCGACTTCCCTTCCGGAGGGATAGCAGATTTTTCTAAATATAACGATGGCAAAAAAGGGGGACAGGTTAAGGTTCGTGCTAAAATTGAAAAAAAAGACAGCAAGACCCTTGCCATCACAGAAATTCCCTACGGAAAAACTACACACTCTCTGATTGACTCAATAATCAAAGCAAATGACAAAGGCAAAATTAAAATCAAAAAAATTGATGATAATACAGCCGAATTTGTTGAAATTCTCGTTCATCTGGCCAAAGGAACTACTCCCGACCAGATGATTGATGCCTTGTATGCTTTTACCGATTGTGAAATCTCTATCTCACCAAATGCATGCGTAATAGACGATCAGAAACCCAGGTTTATGGGAGTTACCGATATGCTTGCTATTTCGACCGAAAATACACGCGATCTGCTCAAAAAAGAACTGGAAATTAAAAAAGGGGAGCTGGAAGAAACATGGCATATGTCTTCCCTTGAAAAAATATTCATTGAAAATAAAATATACAACGATATTGAAGAGTGCGAAACCTGGGAAGCAATTATTGAAACCATAGACAAAGGACTCGAACCCTTCAAAAAACAACTGATAAGAGAAGTGAACCGCGATGATATCATCAAGCTTACTGAGATAAAAATTAAAAGAATCTCAAAGTATGATACAAAGAAAGCGGATGAATACATCAGAAAGATTGAAGAAGAAATCGAAGATGTAAAACAAAAGCTGGCTCAAATAACCAATTATACCATTGAGTATTTTAAAAATATTAAAAAGAAATTTGGAAAGAACAGGCAACGCAAAACTGAAATTCGTAACCTTGAATCTATTGAAGCCACACAGGTTGTCGTTTCCAATGAAAAATTATATGTAGACAGAGAAGAAGGTTTTATTGGGACAGGATTGAAAAAAGCAGAATATGTATGTGAGTGCTCAGATATAGATGAAGTAATTACTTTTCTGAGAAACGGAAAATACATAATCACCAAAGTAGATAAAAAAGTATTTGTCGGGAAAAATATTCTCCACACAAGAATATTCAAAAGAAATGATGACCGTACAATTTATAACATTATTTACAGGGATGGCCTGAATGGCAACATTATGATGAAAAGATGCCCTATTACAGGTATTACCAGGGATAAAGAATACGACATTACAAAAGGAACGAAGAATTCCAAAATCTTATACTTCAGCGCTAATCCTAACGGTGAAGCAGAAACCATAAAAATTTATCTGCAGCCAAAACCCAGACTGAAAAAGAAAAAACTGGAACTCAATTTTGGCGAATTAGCCATTAAGGGAAAAGCTGCACAAGGAAATATTCTAACCAGGCACGCGGTTCACAAAATTGTTTTGGAAGAAAAAGGTGAATCTACACTTGGTGGTCAGCACATCTGGTTCGACGAAGAAGTGCTTCGTTTAAATACAGAAGAGAAGGGTAAGTATCTTGGGGAATTCCATGAAGGTGATAAAATAATCGTAATCACAAAGGACGGATGGATGAAATTTACTTCATACGATCTGATGAATCATTATCCGGACAACATTGCCCTGATAGAAAAATTCGATGAGCAGAAAACTTATGCCGCGGTTTATTATGATGCAGATCAGAAGTATTACTACGTAAAAAGATTTAATCCCGAATATTCAATCAAAGATATCAGTCTTGTAGGCGATAATGAAAAATCAAAGCTGGTCTATCTGTTTACTGACACATTCCCCAGAATTGAAGTGGAATTCGGCGGTAAAAACAAGAAAAAAACAAACCAAACAATTAACCTGCACGAATTTATTGCAGTAAAAGGTTTCCGGGCCAGGGGAAAACGTCTTTCAAATGCTCAGATTAAGAAAATACACGTTCTGGAACCACTCCCGGAACCAGAACATAAGATAGAAGAAAAGGAAAGTAAAAAAGAACAAGGGGAAGATTCTGATGATGAAAAGTCGCAGATGAGCCTGGAGTTTTAGACTATAATTTAAAAAATGAACATTGTTTATCTCATAGGATTTATGGGTAGTGGAAAATCTACCGCAGGGAAAAAACTGGCTAACCGTTTAGGTTATCAGTTTTCTGACCTTGATGAATATATTGAAGAAAAAGAAAAGAAGAGCATATCAGAAATATTCGAAACTGAAAAAGAAGAGGGATTCAGGCTACTTGAAAAAAAATACCTGAGAAAACTAAAACCGGAAAAAGAAACAGTAATCTCAACTGGCGGAGGGGCCCCTTGTTTTTATGAAAACATAGATTTTATGAATCAAACAGGGCTAACAATATATCTTAAAATGAATGTCAATCAGTTATTATTCCGGCTGACTCAAAAAGAACAAAACCGCCCCCTTCTGAAAGGAAAATCAAAAGAACAAATGAAATTATCTATAGAACAGTTATTGAAGAATAGAGAATCTTATTATGAAAAAGCCAAATGGATAGTAAATGGCTTTAACATAGATATCCCAAGCCTGGCAAAGGATGTCTCCAATTATTTCAAGAAAAGCGGGGAGATTACAAAACGCTGATTATAATTATTTTAAAACAATATTGTGCTTTAATCACATCAGTTATTAAGAAAAAATGTTGATAAAAAGCAAAAAAAGATGTGAACAAACCAATATGTTTTATCAACAGTCATAATTAACTTAATATCAGCATAAAAAATGGTCGTTGAAAACATAAAAATAAATGTTAATAAGTTAGGAAAGAAACAATTTGAAGATATTGATTCTATTCATAACTTGCGTAAGCACTCTATTTACTCAATGATTTAGTTATCTGATTAAAACATAATTCAATAAAATACAAAAAAATATAACCAGAATGTACGTGAAAGGAAAAGCAACGGACAAAGAGACAAACACGGCATCATCAAATGTAAAGCAAAAAACCTATACATTCGATGAAGCCTTTAAAAGTTCATTGGACTATTTCAATGGTGATGAACTGGCAGCCAGAGTTTGGGCAAACAAGTATGCCCTGAAAGATTCTTACGGGAATCTTTTCGAAAAGAATCCCGATGAAATGCACCGCAGACTTGCTAAAGAGATTGCGAGAATTGAAAATAAATATCCCAACCCAATGGAAGAGGAGGATATTTATCAGTTACTGAAAGATTTCAGGTACATCGTTCCCCAGGGAGGGCCCATGGCAGGTATTGGGAATAAATACCAGATTGCTTCTTTATCTAACTGCTTTGTTATTGGAAATAAAGGGGATGCCGATTCTTACGGAGGAATTATGAAAACCGACCAGGAGCAGGTACAGCTTATGAAAAGACGGGGTGGGGTAGGCCACGACCTTTCACATATACGTCCATCCGGGAGCCCGGTACTTAACAGCGCCCTTACCTCTACAGGCGTTGTTCCTTTCATGGAAAGATTCTCCAATTCAACCAGGGAAGTTGCCCAGGATGGACGAAGAGGTGCACTCATGCTAACAATATCCATAAAACATCCTGATGCCGAAAGTTTTATAGATGCCAAGCTGGAGACAGGAAAAGTTACCGGAGCCAATGTTTCGGTAAAAATTGACCATGAGTTCATGAAGGCTGTGGTTGAAAATAAACCATACCAACAACAGTTCCCGGTTGATTCACCAAATCCGTCCTTCAAACAAACAGTGGATGCAAGAAAATTATGGGAAAAAATTGTTCACAATGCATGGAAATCAGCTGAGCCCGGTATTCTTTTCTGGGATACCATTATCGAAGAATCCGTGGCTGATTCATACGCAGATTCAGGATATAGGACCGTTGCTACCAATCCTTGTGGTGAAATTCCTCTTTGTCCTCACGATAGCTGCAGACTTTTGGCAATTAACCTCTTTAGCTATGTAGACAATCCTTTTACGGAAAAAGCCAACTTCAACTTTGATAAATTCAAAACGCATGTCGCTTATGCACAAAGAATCATGGACGACATAATTGATGTTGAAGTTGAAAAGATTGATGCAATCATTCAAAAAATTGAAAATGACCCTGAAGATTACGAGGTTAAAAGAGTAGAACACAACCTCTGGAAAAACATCCGCAAAAAAGCGCTCGAAGGAAGAAGAACAGGTGTTGGAATAACTGCTGAAGGGGATATGCTGGCTGCTCTTGACCTGCAATATGGAAGCGAAAATGCAATCGATTTTTCCGAAGAAATTCATAAGACAATCGCTATCGAAGCTTATCGCTCTTCAGTTAATATGGCAAAAGAAAGAGGGCCTTTTGAAATTTACGACCGTGAAAAAGAACAGGACAATCCACTGATACACCGATTGAAAAAAGAAGATGAGCAATTGTATAATGATATGGTTAGTTTCGGAAGAAGGAATATTTCATTACTAACTATTGCTCCAACAGGAACAACAAGTCTTATGACTCAGACCACTTCAGGAATCGAACCGGTGTTCATGCCTGTGTATAAAAGAAGAAGAAAAGTAAACCCCAACGATTCGGAATCCAATATCTCTTATGTTGATGACGTGGGAGATTCCTGGGAAGAATACAACGTTTTTCATCACAAATTCGTTGACTGGCTGAAGATAAAAGGTTACAATCCAAAAGAAGTAAAACAATACGACGACGACGAAATAAACAAAGTAATAAAAGAATCGCCTTACTATAAAGCTACTTCAAATGATGTAGACTGGGTTAGCAAGGTGAAAATGCAGGGCCGGGTACAAAAATGGGTTGACCATTCTATCAGTGTTACCATTAACCTGCCGGAAAATGCAAAAGAAGAACTGGTTGGCGAACTTTACGTTACCGCATGGGAAAGTGGCTGTAAAGGTGTTACTGTCTACAGAGAAGGCTCCCGTTCAGGTGTACTTATCTCTAATAAAAAGAAAAACAACAAAAACGATTTTAAACGTCCGAAAATTCTCGAAGCTGAAGTAATTCGCTTCAAAAACAACGATGAAGACTGGATTGCTTTTGTCGGGATAAAAGACGAAAGACCTTATGAAATATTTACTGGTCTGGCAGATGAAGAAGTATTGCCGATCCCAAAATCAATCAGAAAAGGTAAAATCATCAAAGTGAAGAACGAGCAGGGTAAAAGTCGATATGACTTCCAGTACACCGATAAATTTGGGTATCAAAACACCCTGGGAGGCATTAGCCATATGTTTAACAAGGAATTCTGGAACTATGCAAAATTAATATCCGGAGTACTCAGACACGGCATGCCGCTGCCTGATGTAGTTAACCTGGTTTCTTCACTTAGGCTTAATACAGAAACCATTAATACCTGGAAAAAAGGTGTGGAAAGAGCTCTTAAAAAGTATATTCCTGATGGTACAAAAGCACGAAAAGGAACCAAATGCGACAGTTGTGGAGCTGAAAACCTTGTTTACCAGGAAGGCTGCCTGATTTGTCAGAGCTGTGGATACTCTAAATGTGGATAATCAATACAGATTGAAAAAAACATCGGATGCCTTTTGACATCCGATGTTTTTTTATGATGTAATATATCTTTTATTTGTTCAGTTTTTCTCTGATTTTTTCAATCATCACTTTTGTCATCTTTTCAAGATCAAATTCATCTTTCCAGCCCCAATCCTTCTGGGCAGCCTCATCGCTAATCCTTCTGGGCCATGATTCCGCTATCTTTTGTCTGAAATCCGGGTTATAAGTAACCTCTAATTCAGGAATATATTTTTTGATCTCATTTTCCAGTTCTTTCGCTGTAAAACTAATTCCACCCAAGTTATAACTGGATCGTACTTTAATATTTTCTTCTTTAGCTTCCATAAGCTGAATGGTAGCATTCACAGCATCATCCATATACATCATGGGCAAAGCGATGTCCTCTGACAGGAAGCATTCATATTTTCCACATTTAATTGCTTCATAAAATATTTCTACTGCATAGTCTGTTGTTCCTCCACCGGCTTCAGTCTTATAACTGATCAGCCCCGGGTAACGAAGGCTGCGAATATCCATGCCATACTTCTCATGATAATATTCAACCCATCTTTCTCCAGCCAGTTTACTGATTCCATAAACTGTGTTAGGTTCCATAACAGTTACCTGAGGTGTATCCCATTCTGGAGTAGTTGGTCCGAAAGCTCCCATTGAACTTGGCCAGAAGATCTTTTCCACTTTTTTCTCCTTCGCCACATCAAGCACATTAAACAAACTGTTCATGTTCAGGTCCCATGCCCATCGTGGATTTTTTTCGGCATTCCCTGATAAAATAGCAGCCAGATGATAAATCTCTGTAATCTTATACTTTTCAAGAATCTCTGATACACGATCCTTATTCATTGCATCAAGGTTTTCAAAAGGACCTCCATCCATAACATCCTGGGCGGCCATTTTAATGTCTGTGGCAACTACATTTTCTGACCCAAAAAGTTTCCTTAATTCAAGCGTAAGATCTGTACCAATTTGTCCGGCGGCTCCGATAACTAATATTTTCTTCATTATCAACAAGTTTTTATTTTATATTCAATTTTTTGCGCTAAGATAAAATAAAACAAGAATCTAGAAAGTGATTTATAACATTTATAAACTCATTCAAATCAATTACCCCTTCAATTAGTAATTTTTCCTCACCAGATTTTAACATAAAATAAATTTTAACTTTCAAGCATTATTAAATACTGATAGTCAATGCATATAACTAAGCGTCTGATATGTTTGTAATAATCAACCCTTCTGTTTTCATTATACAAATCAATTCAGGGTGTTTAAAAATACCTGTTCTAAAAAGCTTCATTCAAAATTATTTAATAAATTTACGCTGCCTGAATGGGTGTATTAAAAAAAAATAGATAACAAAATAAACAGGAGGTTTTATGTCATTAGATAAACTTAACAAAGCACTTTCACAAAATGTTAAAGAACTTGAAGAGGGTGGAAGAGCAAAAGGAAAAGAAAAAGTAATAACAAAGGTTATTCGCCCTAAGAAAGGAAAAGGGCCGAGGTATCTTCTGGAGGGATATGGCGACAAAGAATTCATCAGGATGAACAGCAATTCATATCTTGGTTTGCCCATGCGTAAAGATATGATTAAAGCAGAAGAAAAAGGCGCCAAAGATTTTGGTGTTGGCCCGGGTGCTGTACGTTTTATCAATGGAACTTTCAAATCGCATATTGAACTGGAAGACAAACTTGCTAATTTTCACGGAAGAGAAGCAGGAATGATCTTCAGTTCTGCCTATGCAACCAGTATTGGAGTAATATTTCCTCTCACTACAAAAGAAACCATACTCATCAGCGATGAATTAAACCATAATTGTATTATAAATGCGATGAGGTTAGGAAAACCTGCTGGCAAAGAAATTTACGGGCACAACAACATGGCCGAACTGGAAAAAGCACTTGAAAAAAGTGTTGGCAAAGCCAAAAGAGCACTAGTCATTACCGACGGTATTTTCAGTATGCGTGGTGACCATGCTCCTCTGGACAAGTTGGTGGAGATCTGTAAAAAATACAACGACAAATTTGAAGAAGGGGTTATCACTATTGCAGATGATTCACACGGCGTTGGAGCATTTGGTGAAACAGGAAGAGGAACTGAAGAATATACAAATGCTAAAGTTGATATCCTGGTGGGTACCCTCGGTAAAGCCTTTGGTGTAAATGGCGGATATGTAGTTTCTTCACCCGAAGTAATCAAATATCTGAGAGAAACTGCTCCTACCTATGTGTATTCAAACCCAATCACTGTTTCGGAAACTGAAGCTGCCAAAAAAGCCATTGATATTCTCGATTCCAAAGAAGGAAAAGAAATTATCGGTCACCTGAAAGAAATGACAAAACGATTTGAAAGTGGTCTTAAAGAGGCAGGTTACGAAACCATTGAAGGCGATCATCCGGTGGTTCCTTTAATGGTTAGAGATTCCGAAAAGACCAGCAAAATTGTAAAATACCTGAATGAAAATGGAATTTTGGCTACGGGCCTTAATTTCCCAGTCGTTCCTAAAGGAGATGAAGAAATCCGTTTCCAGATTTCAGCCGCACATACAAAAGACGATATTGATTTTGTGCTGGATGTATTGAAAAATTATGAATAAGATTTTATATCGTAGATACAAGGCAGTGCCTTGTATCTACGGAAATTGCATTAATTAATTCGTATTTTCAGGTGAATAATATTTAAAATTTATTACCTGGTTAATTTCTTGTATTTTATCCTTTTGGGTATAACGTCTCCTCCCAATCGTTTTTTCAGGTTTTCTTCGTATTCACTGTAGGTTCCCTCGAAAAAATACGTGGAAGAATTTCCTTCAAAAGCGAGAATATGCGTGCATATCCGATCGAGGAACCATCTGTCGTGCGAAACAACAACAGCACAACCTGCAAAATTTTGAATACCTTCTTCCAGGGCACGCAGCGTATTTACATCAATGTCGTTGGTCGGTTCATCCAGCAGCAGCACATTAGCTTCTGTTTTTAAAGTCATGGCAAGATGCAGGCGGTTTCTTTCTCCGCCCGAAAGGGTTCCAACCTCTTTTTGTTGTTCGGAGCCGCTAAAACTAAACCGGCTCACATAAGCCCTCGCATTAATCGATTGTTTCCCAAACTCAATCACATCATTGCCACCACTGATTACTTCATAAACTGTTTTCTTTGGATCAATTTCGGCATGTTCCTGGTCCACATAACCAAGCTTTACGGTTTCACCCAGTTTTAGCTCCCCGCTGTCTGGTGTCTCCTCTCCCATAATCATTCTAAAAAGAGTTGTTTTTCCTGCTCCATTGGGTCCAATAACCCCCACAATTCCGGCTTGTGGTAAATCAAAATTCAAGTCCTCAAAAAGCAGCCTTTCGCCATATCCTTTGGATACGCTGTTTGCTTCAATTACTTCTTTGCCTAATCTCGGACCATTAGGGATGGGAATTTCAACTTTCGTTTCTTTCTCTTTTAAATCCTCAGCCAGCAT
>Ga0102938_10000128_pt1 | contig 48396 bp, 40 predicted proteins | sample SalPonR2_B_D2_MG_FD_84516 | JGI IMG/M metagenome (GOLD analysis project Ga0102938, IMG submission 84516) | Salt pond soil microbial communities from South San Francisco under conditions of wetland restoration - Salt Pond MetaG R2_B_D2_MG | ecosystem: Environmental > Aquatic > Marine >...
CCAGTGCGACCGTCCGATGAGCACCAGCATTTCGCACAACGGTTCGATTCGCTATCCGTACTATCGCTGCCGATCCACGGCCGGCGGACCTCCGCCGTGTGTTGGCGTGAACTTGCACTGCGGCGAGATCGAGACTTTGGTTGCAACCATACTCGCCGAACCCAACGCAGTTTCTCCACCCGAGATGACCGACATCGCCGACCGTTGGAATCGTCTTGATACGCGGTCCAAACGGAATCTTCTGCCACAGCTTCTCGATCGCGTCGTCTGGGACCATGCCGCCCGAGAGATCACGCTCGAAATCAAAGACGACGCCGTCGAACGACTCGACACCGTCCTTCAGACGCAAACGGACCCTGCAAAAGACCTCCAGTAATCGAGTCGCCGATTGTAGAGCCGGTCAATTTTCCAGAAGCCGCTGAAGCAAGTCTTCAACACCGACCGATTGCGAAGCTTGTCGCAAATACGCCAAGTCCACTGAGTCACCCAACAACGACTTCAGACGCGACACATCATTCCACTGTCGCTCCGAGGACTCGTTACCAAGACGATACCACTGCAGTTTGATGACAATGATGTCTTCGGCCGTCGCAAAGGGGACCGTCAATGAAGCATCGCGACCCAGCGTCCCACTTTGCGCCCGCAAGATGGCCTGCCGATCAAATGGACGCTCGGGACTGACGAAGACGTCGACCTTGAGCGATGTCGAGTAGTGAATGAGGTTGAAGCTGGACTTTCGCCGGACGGCTTCTCGGATTGCAGGCTCACTGGCGTAGTAATCGTCGCCAAGTTGACTGAGCAATCCCAAAATATGGCTGTCAGACAACTCACACATCAGATCCACATCCATCGTCGATCGCACAGCACCGTGATACGAACTGGCGACGCTGCCGCCGACATAGAAAGGGACGTTCAAAGATCGGAGCGTTTGGACAACCGGCCCCAAGGCGAGTACCAGGTCATCGTCGTTGGATTCGCTCACGTTGTCTCGCGCTTTTGCAAATGGTTTCGAACCTCGGCGGCCAATTCTTTGCCATAGGTTGACTCGATGAACTTTAGCCTGACCTCGACTTCGTTCAATTCAGGATGGACACGACGGATTGCGTCGAAAGCCATCCGCCGCAGACTCGCCGAAAGATTGCACATCTTGGCGATTCGATCCTCCGGTGACATCCGCCGCAACAGCTCCAGTTGAATCGCCTCGGCTTCGGTAGAGGTATCGGTCGTATAGGGTTGCTTGGGCGTCATTTGACATTACCCGACTTTTCTCTGTTTCTCTGCGGAGAAATTTCCGCAAATGGATGGACGACCACCCCCTCAATTGAGAATGGCTCAAAAACCCAACGATTTGCCGTGTGAATCCTTTTCGAATCCGGATCGCCCCCAGGGAGTCGGACGGCTCTTAACCCGGAGCGGTAGAGAAACGAAGAAGTCAAGAAATCGGGCCAAATCACCCCGATCCCATAACCCAGAGGTCGTCGGGTTATCTCGGCTTGCCAAGAAACAGAGAACGGGTTGATCCGAGCCACCACGACGAAACACCGCGATTTACTGGGTAAAAATGAAAAAAGGCCGACATGAAATTCATGCCGACCTTTTCTTTACTTCCGGGTCTGAGAACCAATTGGATTCACAGAGAAGTTGCGGGGGCCAGATTCGAACTGACGACCTCGAGGTTATGAGCCTCGCGAGCTACCGGGCTGCTCCACCCCGCGGTGGGTGGGCGTGCTGGACACTTGATTGCTCTCTGCTGCTGAGGGCTTGGAGAGAATGTCTCGGCGACGCTTGGATAACTATCGACGGATCGACGGTTTTTGTCAACCGCTTCGACGTCGGTTTTCGCTTTTCTATTTTTGCGGGGGTGCTTGGGGCTTGGCTGCCGATTATGCGGGCAGACTGCAAGCGAGATGGCTCTGCTGTCACAATGTGCCGAAACCGCTGGGAACACCCGGCCATACTTGCTCTAAATCTTCGGTTTCTGGCAGTTTCGGAAGGCCGATTTCGCAATTCGCGCGTTCGTCCTCTATACTAATCGATGCGGCTAACGCGTGCCGCGTCTTTTCTTCCTCACGACCGTATGACCATCGGAGGCCGCGGTTTGGCCGGATCGCAACCCGATAGCAAAGTCCATGACTTGGATGCGTCCACGGGTGGGCTGCAGCGGTCAGGCGTGCCTACGCCGCCGCCAGTGCCTTCACGTCCACAGCGTCCGGCAGCGTCGAGAGTGTCGACGACAAGCTCCGTTCCGCCTCCACCACCGCCCTCTTCCCGTCCGGCTCCGGTTCGAAAACCGACGGCCGCGACGACAGCCGGGGTGACGCGGCGCGCGGTGCCGAGCGGCGTTGGGGCAGCGAAGGGGGTTCGCTGGAAAGGCGAGTTGCAGGGCATTGCCAATGAGGATGCGGCGGAACCCGAAGAGGACGTGGTCGAGGAAACTCTGCGAGAGGCACCTGCCTGGCTGATCAGCTTGGTGATTCACCTCGTCGCTCTGCTGCTATTGGCTTTAATTGCCTCTCCGGCAGGCCAGCGAATTGGCCGTGTGATGTTGACACTTGGGCCGGCGGAGGAGGAGAGCGACAGCGACGACATTTCGCAATGGATGATGGAAGATCCGATGGACTCGATGGTCGAGTCGTTCGATGATCAGCCGGTCGAGGAACCGGTCGACATTCCGCTGCCCGACGAGATTCCTTCGATCGATCTGCCCGAAGTGGAGTCGGTAGTACCGCTTGATGTTCCGCTAATGGATGGCGATATTCCGATCAAGCCGATGGTGACCGGTCGCAGCGGAGCGATGAAGAGTGCATTGTTGGCGGCTTATGGAGGCGACGCGACGACGGTCGAAGCGGTCGACTTGGCGTTGGCGTGGTTAAAATCCCAGCAGCGGCGAGACGGATCATGGAGCTTGGTCGGTCCTTATAGCGATGGTGCGGCGAGTGAGAACAAAGCGGCCGCAACGGCAATGGCGTTGCTGGCATTTCAAGGAGACGGCAACACGCACCTGTCAGGCAAATACGCCAAAGAAGTCGAACGCGGTACGAAGTGGTTACTGAAGGAGCAAAACCGTGAAGGTTTCTTTGCCAGTAACACGCGGGTTCGGCATGCGCGTGCCTACGCGCAGGCTCAATGCACGATCGCCATCAGCGAGTTGTACGCGATGACGCAAGATTCTTGGCTGCGCGAGCCTTCTCAATTGGCGGTGCAGTATGCCGAACGAGCTCAGAGCAGCAATGGTGGTTGGCGGTACGAGCCGGGCAACGGCTCCGACCTTTCGGTAACGGGCTGGTTCGTGATGGCGTTGGAAAGCGCTCGCTCGGGTGGCTTGAAGGTCGATCCGAATGTGTTGTACAAGGTCGACGAGTATCTGGACTTAGTGCAAGCTTACGACGGTGCCGCCTATGCTTATCAAGAGTACGGCAATCCGACGCCGACGATGACGGCCGAGGGATTGCTGTGTCGTCAATATCTGGGCTGGCAAAAGACGCATCCGCCAATGGTCGAAGCGGTCGAGACGATTGTGGCGGATTACAACTTCAACATTGAAGAAGCCAATTTCTACTACTGGTATTACGCCACGCAGGTGCTGCATCATTACGGTGGACGGCCATGGAACCAGTGGAATGCTCGGATGAAAATCCAGTTGCCGCGGGCACAGGTAAAGAGCGGCAAAGAGGCGGGCAGTTGGTCACCGCAAGGGTCGCGTTGGGGTAGTACGGGGGGACGTTTATATACGACCTGCTTGTCGATTTACTGTCTGGAAGTCTACTATCGTCACCTGCCGCTGTACGCCCTCAATCAACCGCCGGCGGTGAAGCCGGAAGACAAGGCACCACGGCCCGGGGATTTCGTGCCGAAACGCGATTAAGCGAACCCAATTCCTGGGCTGCTCATGAGGCGAGTCGTTCGTCTTGAATTCTTGTTGGGGCTTCGCCACGTCGATTGCGCTGGTTGTATTCAGGAACCGCGGCTATCGCCAAGGCGGCTCATTTGCCCGATGACTCCAGCCCGCCTGCTTACCGTTAGCCACCAGCGTCGCGTTTTCCAGACAGCGCCAGAAAAAGTTTGGTGACTTTCAGTGGGTCTGCTACAAAACATAGAAGAGCGGCTCAGCTAATTTTCAATTGGCAGACAGGGATGATTTTGCAGACGTGGGAGATCGGGTGATGAACGGCATGGTTAGTTGGCGTCGGAGTTTGCGGGGCGTGGCGATAGCGATTCTTGGCTTGTTGCTGACAACCAGTGGCGTGGCGCAGGCCCAGCCGGACGCGCGGGTGAGCCATGTCGAGGCCGGAGAGTTTGGCAAGGCACGAGCCCTTGCGATGCCGCTCGACGCGCCTGCGCGGGATGATCACCTGACTGGTATCGCGATCAGGCAAGCTCGATCGGGCGACGTGCTGAACGCCTCACGTTCGATCGGCTCGATCGTTGACCCCGCGGAACAGTCGGCCGCCATTGCGGGGGTGCGAGGCGGAGGCAGCGTTGCTGATTTCACGCAACTGATGGGACTGATTCAGACCACCATTGCACCCGAGACATGGGACGCCTTGGGCGGCCCGAGCACGATGTTTCCCTATCCCGGCGGGATTTATGTCGATGCCGAAGGCTTGATTCGTGAGTCCGAATTCGAAGCGGCGGGCGACACGCTGGAGCAAATCCAAAGCTTGCTGCGACCGCACCAGGATATCGCCACCCTGGATGACTGGAAGCAACCCGCGCCGCTGCGTTGTGTTTCGATGCGACGCTTATCGCAGGAGTGGCTGCGGACGCGAGCCACCGGGACGCCGCTAACCGAATCGCTATACAACCTCGGAGGTTTGAGTCGCATCGAGTATGTGATGATCGACGAGCGTCACGGAGATGTGGTATTGGCCGGACCGGTGGGCGGGATTGACACATCGACCGGTTGGCCACGTGATCGTCAAACCGGTGCCGCGGTGTTGCAGTTGCCGCTGTTAATGGCGGTGATCGATTCGGTGCGGGATCTTCGGCCCTTTGGTTGCACGATTGATCCGACTAACGAAGGCATCGCGAACGGATTGGTGGTCGCGAAACAGATTCAACAGAAAACGGTGCCGCTCCATGATGCGGCCGCGGCGATGCAGACTGCTTTGGGACGGCAGTCGGTAACAGTCTTTGGAACAAGTGGCGACAGCCCGTTGGGATGGATGTTAGTCGAGGCGGATCGCCACATGAAACAGTTGGCCCTTGGGCAACAGCCGATGCCACAAGGAGTCCCCAATTACTTGGATGTTGTGACGCAACACATAGCCGATGGGCCGCCGAACGGGCAGTTGCTGCGTCTGTGGTTCACCGCCGCACCGATTTCGATTCGTGCGGATGCGGCTCGCCAAACGTTTCAGTTGAGCGGACGGCCACTGAAACTCGCCAGCGAAGACCAGCGTCCCGATGCGGCAGGAAATCGCCAAGTTGCGAAAATGGATAGCCGTTCGATTCGGTTCACGAAGGCGTTCAACAAAGACTTTGATGCGATCGCCAATGCTTATCCGATTTATCGCTCGCTAGAGAGCCTATACCTTGCCGCAGGCGTTGCTGAATTGATGCGTCAGCACATGCCGGCGACAGCGTTTGAACAAGTTTTTGGGCCGCTTAGCGAAGGTTCGATTGGAACCGCGTTGATGGGATGGCAGGCACCGCGGGCGGTCGATTCGATTGCCGTCATGCATTCAGTGACACACCGTGGCAAGCGGCACCATATGATTGTGGCCAGCGGAGGAGTGATGGTAGAGCCGGCCGCAACGATCTCTGGAGAGGTCGTGACCTACGACAGCTTGGCGACGGTGCGGCCGAGTGAAACCGCACGTCCCGCTTCGGTGGATCGATGGTGGTGGAACCAAGTCTCGATGGTCGACACGGATCGTTAGACGCCAGCAAGACGGCCGTGAGCAAGACGATCATCCACAAGCTGCCGCGGGGTTCCTAATTGGTGCTGCGGCAGCATTCGGGTACACTGCTGGGTTTCGGGGAAACGGTTGGCTGGAAGCGCCCGCCCCATTATCACACCCTTCTGACGCGGCGGCAGTATGGAAATGGAAGAGGATTTTGAGTCACTGATTCGGCACCGAGTCACGTGGGAGACGGAGCCGAGTTTAGGGCCCAGCGAATACCATTCCGAGCACGGGACGATGCGCGTGTTACGCGGGCACTTCAAGCACGGGCTGGCGGCCGGCGTGGAAGTGATTTTGCTTGATACAGGCGCTGTGCGTTTGTTGGTGCTGCCGACTCGGGGGATGGGCATCTGGCGCATCGAAGCAGGCGGACAGATGTTTGGTTGGCGGTCTCCTGTGGCCGGGCCGGTCCATCCTGCGTTGGTCCCGGTGTTTGATCCCAGTGGGCTGGGTTGGTTGGAAGGTTTTGACGAATTGTTGGTGCGCTGTGGCTTGGAAAGCAACGGTGCACCGCAGCACGATGCAGCGGGACGCCTGGAATACCCACTGCACGGTCGAGTGGCGAACTTGCCGGCGAGTGACCTAAGTGTCACCTTTGACAGTGCGAGCGAGAAACTGACGCTGGAGGGAACGGTCACCGAGTCGAAGCTGTTCTTTAAACGTCTGCAGTTGCGCAGTCGTCTGACGTTGACGGCGAATCGAACGTTAATCGAGATCGAAGACCGCGTAACCAATGGGCTTTCCCAACCCGCGACAGCCCAAATGCTGTACCACATCAATCTGGGCACGCCTTTATTGGCAGCCGGTGACCGAGTGCGTGTTGCCAGCGAGGAGGTGCGTGGCAAAGATGAACGATCAGAGAGTGAGCGAGGGCATTGGAACGAGATCGGTGCCCCGACAAGTGGTTATGCCGAGCGGGTTTATTTTGTGACCCCACGCAGCGACGCCGAACACCGTTCCGCCGCGATGCTGCAAGGCCCCAGCGGCGATTTGGGGTTTGGAATTACCTACCAGACCGACACCTTGCCGCATCTGGTCGTTTGGAAGAATACCGGCGCGTTGCCCGATGGTTACGTTGTCGGTTTGGAACCTGCCACGAATTTGCCGAATACGCGAGCCGAAGAGACCGCAGCGGGGCGAGTCGTGTCGTTGGACGCCGGTGCTTCGGTGACGTTTCGCATGACGCTGCAACCATTGCTGTCGGCTGCCAAGGTGGCCGCGTTTGCGACCAAGCATGCCTTGGATGAGTAACGTCGATTGCTGGTTATTGACGGCGGCACGTCTGCTGCGATCTCTGATATCCCGCTTACTGTGGAACTAAACGATGAACCGGAGAACGATAATCCGACTACCGCACGCGGCCTGCCTGTGGTTGGTCTTGTGGGGGACGGGATCAGCGGTGGCAGATACACCGTCGCACGCCGACGTTCGTTACGGTCAGTATCACCGCAACCTGTTGGACGTCTATGCAGCAACGTCCGATGCTCCCACACCGGTGTTGATATATTTTCACGGCGGTGGTTGGATGGCGGGAGACAAACGTCGCATGAACCCGAAACCTTTTCTTGCTAACGGGATCACCGTGGTGTCGGCGAATTATCGCTTTACGATCGGCAGTCCCGATGCGGCTCCGTATCCGGCACAGATGAACGATGGCACACGGGTGGTGCAGTTCGTTCGCAGCCGGGCGAAGGACTGGAACATCAATCCAGATCGAGTGGCGTTGATGGGCGCGTCGGCCGGAGCGGTGATGAGTATGTGGATTGGCTATCACGATGATTTGGCCAATCCACAGGCGACCGACCCGATCGAAAGAATCAGCTCGCGCGTGCAATGTGTGCTTCCAGTGGCCGGGCCCACAACAATGGACGTGCAATGGATTCGGAAACACGTGGGTGGTCCGCCCCACATTCATCCCGCCGTTTATCCTTTTTTCCAAATTGCTCGGCTGGAAGATTTACAGCGAGACGACAAACGCGAACTGGCTGAACAGGCCAGTCCGATCACGCACGTCACGGCAGACGATCCGCCGACGTTCTTGCAATACTTTTCGCGGCTCGACGATGCGCCGTTGCCGGAATCGGCCGATTGGAACGAGACGGTGCATCACGCGCGATTTGGCCAGTTACTGAAGGAGCGTTTGGATGCGGTGAAAGTTCCCGCCGTGCTGCATTATATCGGTGCGAAAGAAAGCACCACGATGAACACCTTCTTGGAAACGCATCTGCAGAAGAAACCGTAGTACCGCGTCGGAGATTGCTGCGATGGGGAGGCCGGTGTAGCAGGTTGTGCGAAGCCTGCTGCTTTCCGTTCACGAAGCAATAGCCTGGCACAGCATGCGATTCCTGCCGTCGCTTTGCGACTTACGCTTCCACCCTGCTTGGCACCACGGACTCACGTCCGTGGCTACAACCTGCCATGGCTTCGCCATTGAAGCGAACAAATCCTACGCAATTCCAAATCGCTGCAACCCGGAATTTTTGACAGCCCAGGCTATCGCCAAGGCGGCTCATTTAACCGGATGACTTGCTTAATAGCACCACGGCACGAAACGCCAAGAGCGTTGTTGGTAATCGGCGTATTGCGGAAAGCTGGCAACTAATTGCCGTTCTTCGATGCGGGCTTTAAGCACCAGCACGCTCAGCAAGGCGAGCCATGCGAGCGGCTTCCACCAAGTCAGTGGCAGCGTGACAAAACCGGCGGCAAACAGCAACAGCGCTGTGTACATCGGATGTCGGATCCAGCGGTAGGGGCCGGAGGTAACCAACTGAGTTCGCTGGTTCACTTCGGGCATCACCGACACGCGCCACGGCCCGATCGCGAAGACTGCCCAGAGGGCCAGGACCACACCGGCGACGATCAACGCCAGTTGCCAGCGGGCATGCAGCGTGGGGCGACTGGTGAGCACCAGGGCCGCGGAGGTGAAGACCTGAACGGCCACCAGCCCCAGCGAGACACGGCGGTTCGCGGGGGCTGGCGATTGTCGAGGAGTCATTTTGGATCGTATCCGCAGAGGTTACGAGTTCACCGTTTCGCTGACATAGACCCGCATCGAGTGGTGCGGCATCTCCACGATCCGATTGCTCGGCGGCATGGGGCCATCGAGTTCGGGGAAGATGTCCGCGGGCTTCGGCGCGGCCGTATCGAGAAACAAATTCCAGCTCATCCCTCGCCCGACATCGGGCAAGTTGAATTCGCGAGGTTGGCCGGTGGAGTTGAACAACAGCAGCACGTCGCGTCCGAGACCTTCGGGATCCTCGGCGCGTGTGGGTGCAGCCAAGTAGGCGACCATCGCCAGTTCGTGCTGTCCCCAGTCGAGTGGCTTGCCACTCGGTGCGTACCACGACACATCGGGAATCAGGCGACCTTCGGTCGGCTGGCCGGTCAGGAAGGACTGACGCCGCACGGTGGGTTGTGCCAACCGAAAGTGAATCAACGCCTTGGTGAACCGCAGCATTTCGGCGTTCTTTTCCACCAACCGCCAATCGAACCAACTGATTTCGTTGTCTTGGCAGTAGGCATTGTTATTCCCTTTTTGCGTGCGGCGAACTTCGTCTCCGCTGACGATCATCGGCGTGCCTTGGCTGAGCACGAGCGTCGCCATCATGTTCTTGATCTGTCGATCGCGAACTTCGCGGATTCCCTTACGGCGCGTCGGGCCTTCGATGCCGTAGTTATCGCTGCAATTGTTGTTGTCTCCGTCGCGTCCTTCTTCGCCGTTGGCCAGATTGTGTTTCTCCTTGTACATGACCAAGTCATTCAAGGAGAAACCGTCATGGCTGGTGACAAAATTGATGCTGCTGGCCGGCGCGCGGCCGCTGTGTTCATACAGATCGCTGCTACCGGCGAGTCGCGTCGCGAGGGCACCGAGCGTACCGGAATCCCCACGCCAGAAGCGCCGCACGTCGTCTCGATAGCGTCCGTTCCATTCGGCCCAGCGGTGTCCTGATCCGAACGAGCCGACTTGATAGGCACCGGCGGCGTCCCACGCTTCGGCGATGATCTTGGTATCGGCCAACATTGGGTCTTCCGCGATCAGCTCGACCATTGGCGGATTGGGGACCAAGTTCCCCGTTTGGTCACGGCTGAGGATGCTCGCCAAATCGAAGCGGAAGCCATCGATGTGATAGTTATGCACCCAGTGTCGCAGGCAATGGAAAATCATCTCGCGAACCACCGGATGGTTTCCGTTGACCGTGTTTCCACAGCCGCTGTAGTTGGCGTAGTGCCGACCGCCATCTTCCAGGATGTAGTAGATGCGATTCTCGAGCCCTTTGAAGGACAGCGTCGGACCGTGCTCATTGCCTTCACACGTATGATTGAACACGACATCGAGGATCACTTCGATGCCCGCAGCGTGCAGTGCCTTGACCATTTCCTTGAATTCGCGGACCTGCGCCCCCGGCGTGTGGTCTTTGGCGAATCCACGATGTGGCGAGAAGAACGCCATCGAGTCATAGCCCCAGTAGTTGGGCCGCGCGGGCTTATGCCCTTGCGGGTCCATGATGGGAAACTCGTGGATCGGCATCAGTTCGACCGCCGTAATCCCCAGCGACTGGAGGTACGGAATCTTTTCGATCACACCTAAGTAGCTACCGCCGGCATCGACCTTTGCAGTGCGGCTTTTGGTGAAGCCACGGACATGCATTTCGTAAATCACCGACTCGTCGAGCGGCCGTCGCACGTGCCGGTCGCCTTCCCAGTCGAAAGTTTCATCGATGACAACACACTTGGGTGGCCGTACCACCCCGTCGGAGCTCTTCTGAAACGTGCCGGCGAGTGCTTGAGCGTAGGGATCGATCAGCCGAGCGGCGGAATCGAAGCGTTGGCCGTGATCGGGATCCCACGGGCCACTGGCTTGGAAATGGTATAGCTGACCGTGGCTTAGTCCTGGAACCTGGAGGCTCCACACATCACCCCAACGATCGGTGTCGCGATCGAATTCGATGATTTCGGACGGTTCGCGGTCGGTGACGCGGTTATAGAGCAGCAATCGCATTGCGGTTGCGGAGCGACTGAAGACAGAGAATTGAACTCCGTCTTTCTGCACCATCGATCCGTATGGTGCTTGATATGCAAACTGCAGCTCGGGATGCGGGTGACGCATTAGCATGTAGGCAGGTCCTTCTTTCGCTTTCACGTGAGCGTGACAATGGGAGATAGGAAACCCTACCCGCGCCGCTGACACAGTCGAAAAATGACTGGCGTTTGCTGTCAAAATTCGCTGTTCCGCGTGCACGAATTGCCGTTTGGCTCAAGTTGACGAAAGAAGTCCGCCTTTTGGATAACCGAAGGTGTGCCGACTGGAGACTCTGTGAGCCCGGAATCATCCGGCAGGTCTCTGTGGAAGTAACGTTCCAAGTCTAGCGTCTGTTTTGCGCTGCCCGACCTGAAAAGCACTAAAATCAACATGGTTGCTGCTTAAAGCGGATTTTCCGGCCATTAGCATCGCTCTAGCGGATTTACCAGGTGGCCGGGGATCGGCGACGGAATCGGTTCGTTTCGTGTTGTTTGGCCACCTTAAACGCGAGGCGAGCGGCTGGCATAATACGTCCCCGGACTCCTTTCCCTAACTTGACCACTCCCCGAATCTCCAAAACGCAATGGCAGCCACTTACAAAGACGCGGGCGTTGATCTTGATGTCTACGCTCAATCGATGGGGCGACTGCCAGCGTTGATGCACCGCACCTTCAGTCCTCGGGTGATCAGTAGTGACGGCGGCTTCGCCGGCCTGTTTCGGCTGGACTTCCAAGGTCAGTTGTTCGCCCGGAACTACCGCCAGCCGATATTGGTCAGCGGAACTGACGGCGTGGGGACGAAATTGAAGATCGCTCAGGAGACGGGGCGTCATGCCACCGTGGGGATCGATTTGGTTGCCATGTGCGTCAACGACTTGTTGTGCACCGGTGCCGAGCCGTTATTTTTCTTGGATTACGTTGCGATGGGGCGCGACGATCCAGATCGTTTGGAGCAAATTGTGCGCGGCATTAGCGATGGTTGCTTGCAAGCCGACAGTGCGCTGCTTGGTGGAGAGACCGCCATCATGCCCGACATGTATGGGACCGACGATTACGACCTCGCGGGCTTTGCCGTGGGCGTAGTGGAACAGAGTCGCCTGATCGATGGTCGCCAGATTACGCCTGGCGATACGGTGCTGGGAGTGTCGAGCAGTGGCCTGCATTCCAACGGCTTTAGCTTGGTACGGAAAATCATCAAAGAGGCTGGCTTGGGGTGGGAGGATACGCCGGCCGAGCTTGGTGGCGTGACGATTGCCGACGCCACACTCCAGCCAACGCGGATTTATGTTTCAGCCCTGCGAGCGGTGCAAAGTCATTATCGCGTGAAGCAGGTGCTGCACGGGATCGCTCATATTACCGGTGGTGGTTTGGCGGAAAATCTGGCGCGCATCATGCCCGCGACAGCCGATGCCGTGGTCGACGCCTCGGCTTGGCAGACTCCCCCGGTGTTTGAATGGTTGCGGCAATTAGGCAATGTCGAACCAGCGGAGATGGAACGTGTGTTCAACATGGGAATTGGTTTAGTGCTGGTGGTGAGTTCCTATTACGCGGCCAGCGTTTGCGACCAAGTCACCGCAGCGGGATACGACTGCCGTCCGATTGGTCAGGTGGTCGCTGGAACCGGCGAAGTCCGTTACGCGTAAATGCCCTAATGGCTGATGTCCTGAAACGCGGCGGTGGCGTTTGGCCGTTGCCGGGTAGCGTTTCCATGTCGGTCGGATGCGGTTCAATCTGGTTGAAGATTAGGGCGAACGACGGCGGTGAAATGCGGGCCGGCGTCGGTTTTCATCGATCGCAAGCTGATGAACACGGGCAGTTCGGTACCATCGTGGTGGCGTCCGACGAGGCTCAGATTTATCAAATCCCGTTGCTCAGCCGGCCGCCGCAGGTAATCGGTAAAGTGGCCCGGATGGGACTGGTGAAATCGTCTGGGAATCAGCGTCTCGAGCGGTTGGCCGATCAGGTCCACTTCTTCATAGCCAAACAGGTCGAGCATCTGTCGGTTGACGTACTGAATTTTGCGATCCGAAGAAACGACGACCACACCATCGGGCGTCGCATCGAGGATGCTGGCGAAGCGACGTTCGCGGCGTCGCCGTTGGTCGACATCGCGACCGATGAAATAGTAAAGCGAATCATTGACCGCCGGCACCGAGGTCCACGAGATCCAGCGATAGCTGCCGTCTTTGCACAGCATCCGAGGCTCGAAGGCCTCGATTGCCTGTCCGGCGTAGACGCGCCGCAGTGCCTTCTCCACCATCACTTGGTCATCAGGGTGCAGCATTTCTTCTCGCGTCTTGTGCTGCAATTCTTCCTGTGACCAACCGAGCACTTTGGCGCAGGCAGGATTGGCCCACACCAGTTCTGCTTTGCGATTAACGATGGCTAACATTTCGGCCGTACCGGAGAAGAAGCTCCGGCCCATCTTCTCCGCCGACTTGAGATCAGCTTCTCCGACAATCCACTGTTGAATCGCCGTTGCTAAACTGCCGGCCGATCGCTGGCGGTCTTGGGGGTTTTTGCTGAGCCCTCGGAAGCAGATCGCTTCGAGTTTATCCAAGGAGTTAATCCCCAGCCGAGCGAATCGCGGCGGCGGTTGGGTTAGCACGGCTGCGAAAACGTCGTTGTTGGTCAAGCCGACGAAGGGTGGACGGCCGGTCACGATTTCGTACAGCATCGCCGCAAGTCCGTAGACATCGGTACGATGATCGAGACTCGCGTTGTCGCAGCGGACTTGTTCGGGCGCCATAAAGGCGGGCGTGCCCAATCGCATGCCCGCGTGCGTATGATGCATTGGCGAGGAGTGGGGTTTGCGCACAGCCGCTGTGTCGTTGTCGGTCGGCGAGCCGAATGGGTCGGTTGCCCGCGGATTACCTTGCAGGTGGAGCCGCTTGGCAAGTCCCCAGTCGATGACCGTCACTTGGCCGTAGTCTCCGATGACCACGTTCTCGCTCTTGATGTCGCGATGAATCACGCCGCGGAGATGTGCGAACGCGATGGTCTGTGCGACGGAGATAAACGCATTCAGCAGCACAATCAACTGAGCCCGGGATTGCTCTGGGTCGCTGATTCGAACGCGATGAAAGCGATTGATTAACATCGTCAGTGTCTGCCCTTCCACCAGCGACATCACGTAGTAGCTGTCACTACCTGCATTGTGAACATCCAGCACGTAGGGCGTGCCGGGATGATTCAGTTCGGCCGTGATGTGAGCTTCGAGCAAGAAGCGTCGCTGAACCGACGGCAGGTCCGCGGTTTCTGGACGCAGACACTTCAGCGCCACGGGACGATCGAATAATTGATCGCGAGCGATCCAAATCTCACCGATTCCTCCCTTGGCCAACAACCGCTCGCGCTGCCAACGTTGGTCGCTGGGCGGCGAACCAGCAGCATCGACGCCCTGTCTGGGGCCTGCCGACAGTGACTGCACTGCGGCCTGGTCGGCCAACGGACCGGAGGCTGCATGGGGGCGGTGCGGGGCATGGAGCAAGTCGTGCAGGGACTTGGAGCCGACCGGATAGTCATCCAACTTACGAGCACAGGCGTCGCAACGTTCCAGGTGCAGTTCCACTTGCAGCGATTGAGTATCGGACAATCTATCTCCCAGCCAAGCGGAGAGCATCCATTCGGAGATGTGAAAATTGTCGCTGAGCAAAGCAAACCACCCCGTCTATTTAATCCACCAATTCACGTGCCGAAGCTTTGAGGGCTTTCAACACGCGATGCTGAGCCACACGTACCGCGCCCAGCGTCATGCCTAGGTCGTGAGCTACCGATTCGGCCGATTCTTGTTCGATCGCCAACCGACGAAACGCCTCCAGGCTTTGCGGTGCGAAGCGGGGGCCGACCGTTTTTAGGAGCCCCGAAAGCACAAACGCATCGTGCTGCTGTGCCCAGATCATGCTCATGCGGCTGTTGTCATCGGCCATTTGGTCTGCGATCTCGGACAAGTTGACCGAACTGAGCCGTCGTTGTCGGGTCGATTTTTTTTCCCACAAACGATGCATTCGATGGGCCGTGATGCGTCGCAACCAACTGCGAAAAGCCCCCACACGACCGCTGTGCTCAAAATTAGCAATTTCTTGTAGAACTGTCGCCATCACCTCCTGCCGAATGTCAGCCGCATCGTTGGATTGCACCCCCTGACGTGACAGCCACCCCAGAATTACCCCATCATAGATCTCCGCGAACAGCTCCCAGGCTTCGTCGTTGGACGACGCCTGCAGCGATTCAATCAGGCTTAGGCGGGTAGGGTGCGACATGGGGAATCCCTGCAGGTAGCTCAGAACCTACCCCTTTCGAGCCAGGAATGCAACTTTTTACGCTCTTGAAGGGGTTTATGCAAATTCCGTGCGGTTTGGTGTAATTTGCAGCCCGGTCGTTCGGCTATCCAGTTGTCAAGAGTTCGTGGAACGTGACCACGGGTGCGGAGGAACGTATCGGCTGAATATTCAGGGCTGCGGCTATGTCGGTGGAAACAGATTTCCACAGTTATCTTTACTTTGCGGGAGCGGACGAGCCTCTTCATCAGTTGTGTCGGCAGACCGCGAGTAGAAAGGGAATGGTGTGTGTGCAGGTAAATCGGGGCGAGGATCTGCCGCTGGTGAACCTGCCGACGTCACCCTCCTGTTTAGTCGTCGACTGGAATGACGGCCGGGAGTCCGCCAGTCCGTTAGCAGCGATGCCTGGGCCGGGCAACGTCCAGCCTACGGGGCGGACGCTTCCAGCAATCGTTTGCGCGGAGAATCCCAGCGTGACCCTGGCGGTCTGGCTGATGGAGCAAGGGGCGCTGACGGTCCTGACAAAACCGATTCCAGTCAACACGTTCCACGAGTACGTCCAGCAAGCGGTCGCCCGCGACGAGCAGCAGATGCGGCTGTCTGCTTTGCATCTCGAAGTCCGCTCGGCACTGCAGAGTTTGACGTCACGGCAAATCGACGTGCTGCACTGCGTTGTGGCTGGCAAGCCGTCCAAAGCGATTGCTCAGGAGTTAGGGATCTCGAAGCGTTTGGTGGAGCTGGAGCGTTCCGAAATCCTACGGGTATTCGGCGCCGACGCGACTCCGAATGTGACACTAAAGATGGGCCAGTACGTCATCCTGGACCAGATCATGACGCGCGTCGATGGCCCGCAGTCAGCGCTCCATCGTCATCGGTTAACGAGCCTCCCGATTCAGAGGGGCCGAAGTTCTTTCGGGGCAGATAGAACGGTTCGGCAACCGGAACAGGGTGGTCGCACGTAATCACTTATGTGCGGCCACCTCCGGATGGCTGCGCGACCGTGGCGGGGTTTGACTCCGCACGCGCAAATGGCTGGGGTGCGTGGGCTTGCCCGCACCCAGGCGGCCCCTAACCACCGACCGCTTTGACATAGTCGACCAGCGCGATCACGTTTTCGACCGGGGTGTGTTGCAAGACACCATGGCCCAGATTGAAAATATGGCCCGGTCGACCGTCGGCCTGACGCAGGACTTCGGCGGCACGCTTGCGAATCTGATCCTGCGACCCCATCAGCACTGCCGGGTCGAGATTGCCTTGCACCGGCCGGTCGTGTCCGATCCGATGCCAAGCGACATCGAGCGGAATCCGCCAATCGACTCCGACGACGGTGCGACGATCCCCGCGCAACAACGGCAGCAGTTCCGGGTTGCCGGTCGCAAAATTGATCACCGGCACGCCCGGAGTGATGCCTTCGAAAATGCGTTTCATGTGTGGCAAGACAAATTCGGCATACTCCGCCGGACCGAGGCAACCGGCCCAACTGTCGAACAGTTGCACGCACTGCGCTCCCGCGGCGATCTGAGCATTCAGATAACGCACAACCGACCGAGCCAAACGTTCCATCAACGCGTTCCAGGCTCCTGGATCGCGATACATCATCTTTTTGGTATAGAGGTATTGGCGGCTCCCGCCTCCTTCGATGGCATAGCTGGCCAACGTGAACGGCGAGCCTGCAAACCCGATCAAGGGCAACTCCGCCGGCAGGTCCGCTCGCGTTTGACGGACCGTTTCGAAGACAAAGTCGAGCGAGCCGACATCTTCGACTTCGCGAACCCGATCGATTTCGCTGGCATCCCTGACAGGGTTATGAATCACCGGGCCGTCGCCTTTGACGAACTCGAGATCGAATCCCATCGGTTCGAGAATTGGCAGCAGGTCGGAAAAGATAATCGCCGCATCGACCCCCAGCCTGGCCACGGCAGTGCACATCACTTCGCTGCACAGTTCCGGTTTCTTGCAGAGTTCCAGGAAGGACTGCCGAGCGCGGACTTCGCGGTATTCCTCCATGTACCGGCCTGCTTGCCGCATCAACCAGATCGGAGTTCGCGCCGTCGTTTCGCCGCGGCACGCCCGCATGAAGAGGCTGTCTTGGCTGGCATGGGGGCGGCTTTCGCCGCTTTCAGGATCGGTCACGATGGTTACTCGCTTGTTTTGAGCCAGGGCACTGCAGCGTTTGGCGGCTTCGACCACCAAGTGCCCCATTTTGGGATGTTCAGGTTCGAAATCGGCGGTCAATTCGCATTCGCTTAACATATCGGTCGTGGTCGGTCCGATGGAGGCAACGACCATCCGTTTTAGCTGCGCCCGCAAACGATCGGTGAGTTGTAATTGATCGGCCATGCGTAACATATTGACGACCTGATGGCCGCTGGTCAGCAGCAGTACGTCGCGCGCACCCTCACTGATCGCCCGCACGTTCTGCTCGAGCGCCGCAGTGTCTTCGGGGTAATCCCAGCCGTACACCTTGAGCGTTGTTACACGGCCGCCGCGAGCTTCCAGTCCCGCGACCAGGCTGGTGTTGCTGACGCCGTATTCTTGCAGTCCCACGGTTTGGTTTTGGACCGGAGCCACCGTATCGACCAATTGCAGCAGTTCCCGCCAAGTATTGGGTTCGGCCACACGATGCGTCGGCTTTAATCCGAACTCACGCATCGCCGCAACCGGTTTCGGGCCGCGGCAGACGGTGGTGATGTCGGACAAAGAATCGAGCAGTCGCTGTGTTTCGATGTGGCGTTCGGTCGCCTTCAGGAACTGACGAAAGCCGACGCCGGTCATGAAAATCAAATAGGTGATTTCGCCGGTCAGGATGCGGTAAGCAAAATCGATCGCCGGACGGTTGGGTTCGATCGGCACTTCTCGCATCGACGGGCTGACGTAGGCCAAGCCGTTGTATTTTTCAATCAAGCGAGCCATATCACTGGCGCGGCGGCTTTCCATCGCCGCAATTCGTAAGCCGCCAAAATCGGGCTCCATCGTTGTCTATCCTTCGTACTGGGATCGCGCGCCGGGAAACGGCACGTTTGTTTGCAAACAGGCCGCTGTATTGTAGACTCCGCAAGCCGAATCGTTACCCGGCCAACCCGCCGCCCGCCGAACTGTTTTTATCGACCATGCCACGCCGCTCTATCCGTGCTCTTCAAGCCAAAGTGAACCTGCAATCGGTACTCCGCGAGGTAGACGATCTGCCTTCCCAATTGACCAGTCAGACGCTATTTGGCAACGACCAACCGCTGGAAATCGAAGTTGGCTCGGGCAAGGGGCTGTTCATGCAAACGGTGTCGGGTGACCAGCCCGAAACGAATTTTCTGGGGATCGAAATCGCTAGAAAGTATGCCGTTTCCGCCGCCGCTCGACTGGCTAGCGGGGCACGGAAGAACGCGCTGATGGTTCCCGGCAACGCCGAACCGCTGTTTAAAGACCGCGTGCCGACCGCTTCTTTGGCAGGCGTGCATGTCTATTTTCCCGATCCCTGGTGGAAGGCACGGCATAAGTCGCGGCGGGTGCTGAACGAAACCTCGATTCGTAATTTTTCTCGCTGTTTACAAGCCGGTGGGCGGTTCCACTTTTGGACCGACGTGCTGGACTATTTTGAATCGACCATCGAGCTGATCGCGGTGGTGGCTCCGGAACTGGGGCCGCCGATTCCCGAGGAAGCGGCCAAAGCCGAGCACGATTTGGACTACCGCACGCACTTCGAGCGTCGCAGTCGGCAGCATGCGATTCCGGTCTATCGCGTCTGCTATACGAAATAAGGTCCCCGTTGAATCGGCGTCCGGTCACTGCGTTGGTTTAAGGCGTTTGTCGCGGTGGCGGTGGCGGCTCCGGTTTAGGACGTGCCGGCTTGGAGGCGTCTCGTGTGGGCGGTTGAGACCTAGTCGGATGAGACTGGGGGTTGGGCGACTCGCGTTTGGGGCGTTCCAACGAACTTGGATCGACTGCCGGCGATTGCGGGCCGGCCGGTCGCGCCGCCGATGCCGGCTTCGCCGGACGACTCTGCGGTCGGCGCTTGACCGGCGCGAGGGCATGCTGAGCCTGATAAGCGGCTTCGGCAATCAGCGTATCGACACGATTTCGAAACACCGCGTAGGCTGCCAGTGACGGAATCGCGACAACCAGCCCACCGACCGTCGTGACGAGCGCCTGATAAATACCTTCGGCCAGATCGCCCGCACCGGCGGCACCCTGCGATCCGGCGACTTGCTGAAACGCGAAAATCATCCCTGTCACGGTACCCAGCAGTCCCACCATCGGGGCAATGTTGCCGATCACCGACAGGTATTCGATACGACGCATCAGGCGGGCCGATTGGTCGGCCAAGCCATCTTCGACCGCTTTTTCGACTTCTCGCCAGCCGAAGTCGATCTCCGCCAGCCCGCTCAGCAGCGCAAAGCTGAGCACGCTCGGTTCGCGTCGACAAGCCGCGTCGGCATCGGCGACTCGACCGGTCAACAGGGCTTGCCGAACCGTATCAGCCAGCGTCTGGGGCAAAATTTCGCCGCGTCGCAGCGTCATGACTTGGTCAAAAACCAAGTAAGCCGCCGAGACACTGAGTGCAAAGAGCAGCAGCAGGATGGTTAAGCCAATCCACCCACCGCTGAAGATAATGTCAAAGAGGCTGCTCTGGGTCGCCGTCTCTTGTCCCAACGTCCACCACGCCGAGGGGTCGAGAAGCCCACTGATGGATCCCATCGCAGTACAGCAAGTGTTTAAACACATCCTAAAAATCACAACTCGTCGAATAAGAACCAACGCCGCAAACGGCACGCATCGTAGCGGACTGCGGCCTGTTCGTGTTCACTCGCTCGCACTTCGCGCTGTATTGGCTTAGTTTCCGGTCACGCTCCCGGCCCGCTCGCCACCCTAGGCGGGTTTGTAGGAATCATCCCACAGAACTCGACTTAGCCGTTTGGGCGATACCCCGGTTGAATGCAGGAATCGCGGCTATCGCCAAGTCGGCTCCTTTACCGGATGAATCCTGCCACCCTAGGAAGACGATTCCAGAAACTTGCCCTGTTCGCCATTGGCATGGTAGACGTGAATGTCTTGTTGCGGATAAGGAATCGAGATTCCCGCTCGGTCAAATTCACGTTTGACCGAGCGCGTCAGTTCGGTCTTCACCTGCCACCAGTCGCTCGTTTTCGACCAAGGGCGACAGGCGATTCCAACCGACGAATCACCCAGCAGATGGGTCACCACCTCCGGTTTGGGGTCGGTCAATACGAGTGGATGGGCGACGACCACATCGCGGATGATCTGTTCGGCTTGTTCAAAATCGTCGTTGTATCCAATGCCAAATTCCAAATCGACACGGCGGGTGTCATTGGCGGTGATGTTGGTGATCACGTTGTTCCAAATTTCGTTGTTGGGAACGTGGATCGTTTGATTGTCAAAGGTGCGGAAAGTGGTCGAAACGAGGTTCATTTCATTGATCACGCCGGTGATGCCTCCCGCAGTGACGACGTTGCCAACATCAAACGGCCGGTTGATCAGAATCATCAAGCCACTGGCGAAATTGCTGAGCGTCCCTTGCAGCGCCAAACCGACGACCAGGCCTGTTGCTCCGATCGCGGCCAGGATTGGCGTGATGTCGATTTCCAGGGCCGTCAGGGCGACGGCAAAGCCGATCACCAGCACCACGTTTTTGACCGTTCGCGAGATCAGATTTTCAGCTAGTTGCGTCATGCGTACCTTGCGTTCAAACAACCAATTGACGATCGCCGCGATCAGCCGAGCGGCAAGCAGCGTGATCAGCATGATGGTTAGAAACTTGGCCAGGTTCATTGCCCAACGCTGGCCACCCTCTTTCGCATACAGCCAACCGACTACCGCAGCCCACGTGGCGCTCAGGTCCGTGGTGTCGAGGTCGATGCCTGAAACAGCTAACGCATACTGCCGGTACTCATCGACTTCGCCTCCTTTCAGCTCCAGCGAATCGAGCACCACTTCCAACCGATCAGCGATTGCGGTTCGCTCATCCTGCAGCTTTGTGACATCGATCAGTAGCTGATCCTTGACCTCCACCGCCGAATCGACCGTGCCCGAATCGACCGTGCCCGAATCGACCGTGCCCGAATCGACCGTGCCCGAATCGACCGGTGTCGGGGTTGCCACAGCGGGATTTTTCTTCGCAGCGGGCATCTCCATCGGTGCGGAAGCCTCTTCAACCGCTGTTTCTTCAACCGCTGCTTCTTCAACCGCTGCTTCTTCGGTTGCTGGTTCTTCGGTTGCTGCTTCTTCTGGTGGCACGGTGTCAGGAACCGATTCCGCCATTTCTTTGGCCGAGGTCGCCACCTCCAGCGAGGCCTCGGCCGCCGCGTTATCTTCGGCACTCATCGCTTCGTTGGTTTTCTTCACCCCGAGTCGCATGATTGCGATTTGCTTGGCTTTATTGCGTAGCAGTCCAAACCAGGCGTCGGCTTCGACTTGGAGTTCCGCCTTGGTCAGCGGCTTGACCATGACGCTCAATTGGTCGATGGGGATGAAGGGATCTTGAGCGGTAACGGGCTTGCTAGGCGCCTGGGTTCCGGCCGCTTCCGCATCTTCGGTGATGGCAGTCTGGTCCGATGGCGTCGTCACGTTTTCCGCCGTTTCCTGGGCGGTTAACACTGGCATTGGCGATGTCGCCAACAAAACGATCCATAGCAGTGTGCGCACAGACACGTTCAACTCCCATTTCAGGTGCAACGCGGATCGTCGTGATCCGCAGAGAAACTTACGGGAAGTCTATTGTGTCGATAATCGCAGTCGGCACAAGCAACTTAGTGGGCCGGTCTCATCCGCTCGCGCGCCGTGCCGATCGGTTGTCGACGATGGATCAACAAGCGGAGCCGGCGGAGCGAACCGGGGCCGCCAGCAATGCGACGCCGAGGCATCAGTCTTCGCGTTGAATCCAGCGATGCTGCAGGATGTTGGCAGTGACTTCGGATTGGACAAAATCGACGATCGCTTTGGAAACCGAGGGATCGGCCTTCACCAGCCCGACACCGCTCAACTTGGCGTTGGACATGAGCAGGCTGAGCCCCTTTGGTTCGCCACGTGTGGCACGTTTTTTCAGCGTCAGCAGGCGTTTGTGGATTGTTTCCGCATGGTCGGCTTCGGCGGAACCTTTGCCAGCGATGATCAGCGTCGGCAGTTGCCAGACAAAGCGATCACGGAAGGCCTTTTCGACGCGGAAACCTTTGTGGATCAGTTCGGGCGAAACGAGCACCATCGCTTTGACATCTTGTCCCTGCTTCTTGCTGCCGATGCTGGGGAAGTTCCAGTCGGTGACCGCCCATTCCATGGCCAGCACGCATCCTTCTCGAACGCCGAGCAGCGTCAGTGCATTGAGGTTCAGTTTTTCCTGGTCATTCTTGTCTTTCAGAAACGCTTTGCACGATTCGATGTCTTTGGTGAGGATGTTCTTGACATCAACCGGTCCCATTCGCGCTTGATCAAATTCTTTGGATTCGCCGGTCGGCGTGGTGTAGCTGTTACTGCCACCGTGACCACGAAGGTCGGGAATCAGCACCGCACAGCCCGCTTTGTTGAGTGCCAGACCGAGCGGCAGGTAGGGGCTCGCTTGGCCGCCCCATTCGTGGAGGATCAGTACCGGCACCGCATCCTTCCCTTTATCGGAGGGGAAGAATGCAGCTCGGAGCCGGACGCCGTCGCGCGTCTCGATGCTGACGACCTCGAACGGAGGTTCCTCTTTTTTGGCACCCGGTTTGGTCGCCGCGGGCTGAGCCACGGCGATCGTTGCCGAAGCGAACAAGATCACCCACGCCCAAAAGATCGCCCAGGCTTGTCGCGCTGTCCCCCAGCCTGCAACGCGTCCCGTACTCGCAACTCGCCCCGCAGCGGCAGCTTGGGGAGCCCTTCTAGCCATCTGATTCCGCATCGTATTCCTCATTTTCCATCGAACCGCCGGCGTCACCGAAACGCCTCCCCGCCAATTGTAGACCGTCGTTCGTGGCGGGCCAAAGCTCTCTATTCTACAGCAAAGCGGAGGAAACCGTGTCGGCTAGCGGAATTCCTTTTTCGGTTAATCGCAATCGCCCCCGCGTGAGCGTCACCAATTCCCACTGCAGGCACTCCGCAATCTTGTCGCGACGAAGTTGTTCCACGTCGACGCCCGTTTCCATCTGGATCGTATTTAAGTCGACTCCATCGATCCTACGCACACCGAATGCGGCTCGTTCACTCGCCCACTGGACGGCCGTAATCGGCTCTCGTTCGGCGACCGGCGAATCGCCTTGCAGACAACGGCGGATGTACTGCGTGGGGCTGCGATGATTGGTGGCTCGACAACCGTCAACGAAGCCAGCGGCTCCGGGACCAAACGCATGCCAGCCGCGGCCTTCCCAGTAATGCAGATTATGACGGCAACGCGCTGCAGGAGCGGCAAAGCTGGAAATTTCGTACTGCGGCAAACCGGCGTCCGCGGCCAAGCTGCGCGCTTGCTGATACATCTCCAGCTCGACCGCTTCGTCGGCATTGTGCAGTTCTTGCTTGGCACGCCGCGTCCAAAATTGAGTCCCTTTCTCGTATGTCAACGCATACGTCGAAAGGTGCCGGATCGGTAACTGAAAGGCGGTTCGCAGATCGCCCAGCCACTGCTGCGGGGTCTCGTCAGGAGCCGCGAAGATCAGATCGATCGACACATTGCCGATCGTCGCTGCCGCCGCTTCGATAGCGCGTGAGGCGATGGCGTGGTCATGATCGCGTTGCAACACACGCAGTTTTTCCGACGCAAACGACTGGACGCCCAAGCTGATGCGATTGACGCCAAAGTCCTGCAAGACGCGCAGCCGCTCGGCGTCGATGTCCCCGGGGTTGGCTTCGACGGAGAACTCGCCCTGCTCGGCAACGGGCAGCCAAGTGGTGACAAGTTCCAGCATCCTGCCCAGCCACTGCGGCGGGAGATGCGTTGGGGTTCCACCACCAATGAAGAGCGTCTCCACCGGCCGGGGCGTCCCGAGTTGGCTCAGTTCCCAGGCCAGCGCGTTAAGAAAAGAGTCGGCCAGATCATCGCGACCGGCAAGGACCGAAAAATTACAGTAACCGCAGCGGTGGCGGCAGAAAGGAACATGCACGTACGCGGCTTGAGGCCGCGGCCATGATCGGTCTAGATCCATAGCATCAGTCGATCGTCGAACATGTCGGGGATTTCCTTCCGCAGGTAGTGCAAGGCTTGGCGATCGGTGTAGCGGGTGCTTACGTGGGCCGCAATGATCAGCTCATTTTTGAACTTGTCACGGCGAGCCTTGAAATCGTCCAAGTGCATGTGGCCATGTTTGTGAATTTTTTCTTTGCGGTGGTCGGGTGCCAAGAACGTCATCTCGGTGATCAACGTGCGGGCTTCGTAAAAGACCGGGTTGTCATCTAAACCGGGTGGCGATGTGTCGCCGGTATACCCCAAAATCGGAATTCGCGTTTCCGCGGAGACTTCGATTCCTTGCAGCCGCAGGTCACGAATTTCGGTGCCCTGCAGATGGGTGAATTCGGGCTTCAGTTTTTTCCGACGTTCGTAAACCACGAACCCGACCGAAGGGACCGTATGTCGCGTTGGCAACACTTCCACGACCAGTTCGCGGCTGAGTTCAATCATGTCCCCCGGCTTGACCCCGATCAGTTCACAGGGCATCGAACCGCGGTCCAAACGCTGAAAGGTCCGCAAGACTTGTTGGCAGGCGTCGACCGTCGATTCGGGAAGATAGATCGTCGGCGGATCCATCTTCATCATTCGCCGTCGCGAGACATAAACCGGTAAGGCGGCGATGTGATCCAAGTGGGTATGAGAGACAAACCAGGTCGACGTGCCCATGAAATCCCAGGGCTGGACACCGAGATCAAATCCCAATTTCAATTCGGCAATGCGCCAACAACTTTGGACGGCCGCGCGAGAATAGCCCTCGATCGTCAGACCGTGAGCCACGTGCGTCATCAGCGGGATATTTTCAACCATCAAACTTCATCTGCGAGGAAAGAATCCCGCAAGATAACGATCTGGCGGCGAACCCAAAACCAGAGAGACAACTCGGGATCACCAGAGAGGTCACTCGAGGATCAGGTTCACAGGCAAAAAAGTTTGACCGACAAAAGGCGACCTGCTTAGCGACCTGATTAGCGACGTGACGACTGGAAAATCAGGTAAGCCAATGTCGCGATCGCTTGCAGCGTACCGGCTACGTAGGTCAAAGCGGCTGCATTCAAGACCTTCGCTACATACTGCGATTCGTAATCGCTGATGATTCCTTGAGCCACCAATTGGCGTTTGGCCCGAGCACTAGCGTCGAATTCCACCGGCAGGTTGACTAACTGGAAAAAGACCACCGCACCGAATGCCAAAATGCCCAACCACATCAGAGGCTCAAATCGCAGCAGCATGCCGCCGATGAACATGATCATGCTGGCGTTCGAGCCGAAGCTGGCGACGGGCACCGCCGCGTTACGGATGACCAGCGGAGCGTAATTGTAGGCGTCCTGCATGGCGTGTCCCGCTTCGTGGCAGGCCACCCCGACGGCGGCCATCGAACGGCCGCCGAAGACTTCGGGGCTGAGCCGCAGAACTTTGGCACGCGGGTCGTAATGGTCCGAGAGCATCCCCCCGATCGGCTCGATCTGCACCGAATGCAATCCGGCGGAATCGAGCATCAGGCGGGCCGCTTGAGCGCCCGACATTTTGGCAGGCTCTTGCGACATCTTCTTAAAGGTCGACTTAACTTTCCACTGGGCATACATCCCCAACAGGAAAAACGGCCCAATGAAAACAAAATACATCGGATCGAAAAATATCATGGAAACCACAGCATCTTAGAGAGCGCCGACTTGGCAGGTAATTGACTGGTTATCTAACTGTAGGCAATTGCCGTGCCGACGGGAAGTTCGACCATGCGATTTGCCGTTTGAGGAGCCCGCGAGGTCCGTAAATTCGAGCTTTAACGGTTATTCGTTTGCGGACCCCGTCCATTGGTGGCGAGCCCGCACTTTTACGGCACCAACTGCAGTTCCAACCGGTCCAGTCCGACCATGTAACGCGGAATGGCTTGCGGGTTGGCACCGGAAACCTCCAGCTCGAGCGTCAGTTGCTTGTCGTCGTCGATTTCAACGCCCTGCCACTGTACCGGTTTGGCTAGGCGAACCGTCGATGCAAAGCCGTCGAAAGCTTGCGGCTCGATGCCTGTACCGCCGATGCGGAGCTGCGCGTAGTCGACTGCTTGGGTGAGGAAAATCGAAAGGTCGTACTTCCCGGCACGCGGGACGGAGACGGTGAATTTCAGACTCGCTTGCGGTTTGCCTTGCGTCCACCACAGTTGGTGATCGCCGGACCACTCGGGGCCAAAGCCTTGCATCCCCTGACTGCCCATGGAGCCCGCGTCGACGACGGCTGACTTCAACAACCACTCGCCTTCGACTACCAAAGTCCCATCATCGCGAACGTACGGCTCGGATGGCTGGTCGCCTTGATCGGGAAGCGACACCTGCGTCGGGCCGGTTAGATAACGCAACAGTTCGCGTATCTGCTGATCGGTCAGCGGTTCCAACTGGCCCGCGGGCATCAACGACGTTTCCGACAGCACCCGCTGCTCAATGGACTCCACTGCCAGGACAGCCTGCTCGGTGGCGGTCTGCACCGTGACAGCCTCTTCATTTTCCGATTTGACAATGCCGTTCATAACGCGTCCATCGTCGAGCAGAAACTTGGTCATTTGGTAGTCGCGACCGATCAGCGCGTTGGGTTCGAGAATGTTCTCTAGCCAGTAATGGACGTCGGTGCGGTTCGCGCCGGTGATGTCGGGACCGATCTCGCCACCAGTACCAAACAGGCGATGGCATTTGCCGCAGTTGGCTTCGTACAGCACGCGGCCGCGCGATCGATCGGCGTTCTCGTATGCCGCGCCGGTCAGCAGCGTGCGGAGGCGTTTGTACTGCGAGGCTTTTTCAGCGGACGAAGTGCTAATCTTGCCCCACACCGCTTCCAACCGGGATGTCAGTGCGGCGTCTTCCAAAGAGACCGCTTGTCGAACGATAAAGGCGGGCACGGAGCTCGCCGGAACGGTGCCGGCTTCCATCGCAGCGATCAGTTCGCGAGCGTATTCCGGTCGCGCCACCAGCGTGTTGAGCGCGGCGGTTTGCGTCGCCGCGTCAAACTTTGCAAACCGCGACAGCAGCGCCGCCGGCGTGCGCGGTTCGGCGTAGCGGGCCAGCGCCGTGACGGCTGCCCGCGCGACCGCGGAATCGTCGAGCAACCTCAGCAACTGCTGCGGCAGCTCGGGGTCGCCGACCGCCTGCAACGCCTCGAGCGCTGCGAGCCGTTCGGCATCGGCCTGTTGGGTATCGGCCAACGCCTTACGGAAGAACGGCAGGATGCTTTTGTCGCCAAACTGCACGGCGACTTTGCGGACCAAAGACCTTACCGTTTCGTTTTCCGCCGTGCCTAGTTTCGCCACAGCCTTCGGCCAGGCAGGCGGCATCGCCACGCCTGCACGGCTGGTCGCGGCGGAGAGTAGTTCTTCCAAAATCATCTGCTGATGCGGTTTCGAGCGTTCTTCAAGTAACCTGGTTGCCAACGCGTTGCGTCCCTCGGCAGTGACCGCCGTTCGCCGGACCGTGAACCGCAGTAGGTCGGGCCATTTCGCGTTTTCCGCCAGTTCCAGCAAACGCTGCGGGTCGACGTCGGCAAGCGGTTCGATGCCGTACCAGACTAGCAGCGGAATGTTACGGTCATGCAGATCGACGCTGTGGGCAGCGAGCCCTGCGGCGATCTCCCATCGCTGCGCGAGTGGCAACCGTTGCAGCAACGAAGCCAAGTAGCGTCGCACCACGGGGCTCGGTTCGCGCCGCGATAACTCGACCAACGTACGATGGGTTTCCGCGGGCAAATCCGCATCCCGCTGACCGACAAAGTGAACCGCCCAGCCACGAATGTAAGGATCGTGATCGGTCAGCAAAGACTCCAGATCGCTGAGGCTCAGGTCACCGATCACGGCTCGCGTCCACAGGCCGCGCAGGCGATCGCGCTGCTTCGTGGCGGGGTCGAGCAACCGCTGGAGTTGCTCGCGAACCTCGGCCAGTTGCAGTGTTTCGGCGGCCGCCCGTTCTTGTAGAATCCGCTGGGCTTGGCGGGCAAAGAAACCGTTGTCGCTGGAAAGTCGGCCGAGCAATTGTTCGTCGGTTTCGGTCGATAGATCGAACCGATAGGGCCGTGCATCGCCATACCGCATGCGAAACAGTCGGCCATCGTTGCGGTTCCAAACTTCCGGCGTGCGGTTGTGGCAGGTTTGAGGATCGTGCCAGTCGGATGTGTACAACGCTCCGTCGGGGCCGACCATGATGCTGACACCGATCTGTTGATGGTCTCGCGAGAGGGCGAAATCGGGTCGATGGCGGCCGATGTAGCCGCTGCCTTCACGCTCCACATGCTCGCGGACGATGCGATGCCCATGCAAATTGTGAATAAACAATTGCTCGCGGTATTCCGGCGGGAACGCATCGCCGTTGTAGATCGCCAAGCCACAGTGGGCATGGCCGCCACCGAGCAGCGAAGTGTTCAGCGCCGCAGCGGGACGTTTCGATTGGTTGTCGCCCCAAAACGCATGGTCGCGGATGCTGCCCGAGTAATGCAGGTGATCGGCAATCGTTTGAATGTCGGCGTAGGTATGCGGATTAAAGTGCTGGCCGGCTTGGCGCTGATAGCGAGCCCCTTGCTGGATGTGAAACAGATGCGGGATCACACATGCTTCGATGAACCAGTCGCCTTGCTCGTTAAAGTCCAATCCCCAGGGGTTGCTGCTGCCATGGGCAAAGACTTCGAAGCGGTGTTCGGTCGGATGGTAACGCCAGATCCCCGCGTTGATCGCTTCACGTTGTGCGTCGGGCGTGCCTGGTTTACCGACGCGCGAATGGGTGAAGACGCCGTGGCAACCGTACAGCCAACCATCGGGGCCCCAGGTGAACGAATTGAGCGTTTCGTGGGTGTCTTGGTAACCGAACCCATCCAGTAAGACCATCGGTTCGGCATCGGGCACGTCGTCGCGATTGGCATCGGGGAAAAACAACAATTCCGGAGCCGCACCGACCCACACGCCCCCAAAGCCGACTTCGATACCGCTGGCCAAGTTGATCCCTTCGGCAAACGTCTTTTGAGTTTCAAAACTTCCGTTTGCATCGGAGTCCTCCAGAATCCGAATCCGATCCTTGCCCTCCCCTGCCGGGGCTTTGCGTGGATAGGTGTGGCCTTCCAAGACCCAGATCCGACCACGGTCGTCAAAGCACATCGCGATCGGCTGCGTCAACTCGGGTTCGGCGGCAATCAAGTCGACCGCAAATCCCTCGGGCAGCAGCATCTCCGCGGCGGCTTCGGCCGGCTCCCATCCGTCGGCGTATTGTTCTTGATCGCGGCCCTCGTCGACGCGCCACCGTTCGGGCGGCAGGGCGGCAACCGAGTCGTCTTGCTGGTGAACCGTCAGGCCTCGCTTGCTGGACGACACCACGTCGAGTCGGCCATCTCCGTTCAGGTCGGTCACGATCACTTCGGTACCGACACCGGAATCGTCGTCGATCAAATGCGGGATGAACTCCACGCCGCCAGCGCTATTTTGGTCCCCGTCGCCGCCGGCAGCGGAGCGTTGGCAGCGGAACCAATACAAGACCGGAGCTTGCAGGCCACCGGGGTCTTTGCCGGCGTGCGCCCGGTAGCGTTTCCCGGTCACGATATCTTGACAGCCATCGCCGTCGATGTCGGCGAGTGCGACCGCATGCAGTTGGCTGAAGGCGACGCCATGCGGATTATCGATCGACGTTTCGCCCATGATGTCGTGCCGCACGAAGGTGCCCGGCGACGTCTGCTCAAACCACGACAAGCCATACCCGTGGGCATTGCGAGAGGTCACGATGTCGGCATCGCCATCTCCATCGATGTCGCCGACGCAGATCTGCGCGCCGCCTCCGCCGTACGGTTCGGTCGCCCAGGTGTGCTGCGTCCACAACGTTTCGCCATCCGCGGTTGCCGGATGTTCCCACCACAGTGTCTTGTCCAACAGATCGAGCCGCCCGTCGCCATTGACATCGCCCACTCCCATGCCGTGAGCAAACATTCCGCCGCACGTTCCGGCGCGCGACACCGCCTTCCAACGCCAAGGTTGCGTCGCATCCTCACCGGCGGCATAAAAACCGTACTGGCCGTCTCGACCGCAGACGATTTCGGGCAAGCCTCCCGGAATCAGATCGATGATCGCGGGCGATTCATTGTCAACCGCCCCGGTGATCTCGAACGTCTGCCACGTCTGGTCGAGCTTGTCTTGTCCGGGATGCAGGTACAGTCGTGCCGCACGTCCGGGAAAGCCAATCACCAGCACATCGAGATTCCCGTCGGCGTTGACGTCGACCGCCTCGCTGAAGAATTGATCACTGTAGCCGGCAACCGGGAATTCTTTCGGCGGCGCGATCTCATGCATCGCAGTAAACGCCGGGCCTTCGTACCACAGCGGCCCAGCCACGATGTCGACCACGCCATCCGCATTGATGTCGCCCGTTGACGCGCCTTCGGTGAAGAAGCGTTGATGCACGCGAGCGGTTTGCCAACCCGCGGCAGAGCAAAATTCTTCTGACGAGAAAAGCAAACCGCAAATGAACGCACTCGCGCCCAACCATGATGAAACAAACGTACGGCGCATCGAGAGATCTCTGCGGGAAGGAGAAAAGCGGGGAGGGACCGTATTGTAAACCGACTGCGGAGTCCCGTTCCATGGAGTGTTGACGGCAGGTTGTCCGTTTTTTGCCGGTCGTAGCGTTCCACGACGTCACTTTTTCAAATTGCTGAAGCAAAATTCCGACACGTCCTGTAGCGTGAACTATGTTGGGAACCATGCGATACGCTTCCCCCCCAGCCACCATCGTCGGCGCGATTTTGCTCGCCACCCTGACCACCGCGGCCTCGGCCGTCGATTGGTTGACGTTGCCCAGCACCTACACGCATGATGCGGAAGGTCGACGCGTCACCCAGTATGCACAGCCCGCCGCGGCCTACGCGCCTCAGGTATCGAATTTTCGCAGCAGCGGTTACACCCACACGCGAAGTTCGATCCAGTTCGGTCAGTCGGCTGACAACTACCATCGCGTGGAACAGTGGGGGGATCAAGTCCGACCGTACGGTGAATGGCGTTTCCCTTATCGCCCCTACTCGCAACCTTATCCAGCGTGGGGCCCACCCTATGCGGGCTTGGGACCGATTGGCGGAGTTTTTCCCGGCGGAGTCTATCCGGGAGCGGGCTTTCCCGGCGGCGGTTACCCTGGAGCGGGCTTTCCCGGCGGTGTTTATCCGGGAACGGGAGGGAGCAACGCCAATCCCGGCAACCCCTATCCACCACGACCTGACGGAGGCTACCCAGTGCCGCCACAATACGATGGTTACTACCCTTCGTATCCGAACCGACCGCGGTTGAATGACCAGCAGTTCTACCGCAAGCCAACGCAGTAGGTCTGCGACCGTTAACGCGTCAGTAACCGCTGTTGCTTGTCGGTGACCTGGATACCGAAGTGATCGAGATAGCGCTGCGTGTCGTTCACGTAATTGACGTCGCTCTCGCCGGTTTCAAAGCGGAAATGCGTTTCAGGTGCGGGTTGAATTTTCTGCAGGTCGTAGATTTTCAAGTAGCTGATCAAGCGTCTCGTCGCGACCGCTTCATCGCTCCAGTATTCAAAGCGAACCGGCAAACCGGCGCCGAATCCCTCTTCATCGTCGTCCGCCGCAATCGCGATCGCGATCCAGCGCGGGCAAAGAGGCGGCCAATCTTCGCGTCCCGCCGCCCGCAAGATCGCTTCTTCGGTCGTTGGCCGGATGGTGCCACGAAGCATCCATACGGGGCGGCCTTCAAGCTCGGCGGGGACTTGCTCTAACGCGTAGTCAGCGTGCGCCCTTTCGAGCAGCTCGACCAGCCCGCCAACGCGCAAACGTGGCGAGATACCGCGGACTTGTCGCCCCACCATTTCATCGAGCCGTCCCACATCGACGCGACGCAGGCGGACCGTGTCGCCAACTTGTTCCCGCGTCCAAGCCAACCGTCCGTCGCACATCTGCTGCAGCAAGCACTTGCCGTTGGACGTCGGGATCATCATCTCCATGCTGATGCGTCCGGTGTTGCCACCGGCCTGCTCGTAGCGTCCCACGCCGACGGCACTGCGGCCTTGGGCGCGAATCTCCTGAGTCAGCTTGGCATCAAACGATGGCCCCGAAGCTAAACGTCTGACAGTGCGGTCGATCAAGACCGCGGCCGCCTCCTGTCGCAGGCGGCGATGCTGTGCCTGACTCTGACTTTGACTCTCCGTAGCATTTCTCGCGACGGCCCGACTGTCGGCAGTCAAATCATCGGTGGGCGAATTACTCCGCAGCGCAACCGCTGTATCGATCGCAGGGGCCACGCTTGCCCCGCCGGCTGTTTTTTCTGGCGACTCGGCCGAGAGGGGCGTGGGTGTCGCCACGACGCCAATCAACCCTGCAAAACACAGCCATTGCGAGATTGCTAGCAGCCCGTTTCGTTTGGATTTTCCGGTTGCCATTTTCTGTCGATTGATCTTCATGGGCCGGTTGTACCGGTTTTGTCAAAGAAACGGCGGTTCGTATGCCGATTGCTGATATCAGCGGCGCTAGGTCCGCCTGCGTGGCGATTGACCATGCGGCGGAATAGTAAGCCGTCTCCTTGTTGTACGTCCAGTCGAATTGGCGGGCCGAGTGACAAGGAAAGATTGGAATCAGCCACTGACCGCTCACCTTCAGAAATGAGTTCTGTTCGACCGGCCGTGCAAACGGTCCTGCCGAAGGGGGAAAAGATGAAACGACTTGTGACCCACTTATCGCTCTGCATCGCAGCAGCGGTCCTGGCGGCCGGTTGCACTCCGGTACGCCACAACCTGCCACCTGAACAACGGATGCTGGAACCTGGTCCCGGTGTCGGTGGCCCTGGCCCTGGCGTTTTGGGGCAACCCAGGATGGCGCCTCCCATGATGGGCGGGATGCCGATGGGAGCTCCCGGAATGCAAATGCAAGGGCCCCCACCACAGACCGCCGCGGGTAACTACCCGCCGATGGCAGGCGGTCCGGAAGGTGACAGCCAAATCGAGCAGGCTCAGTACTGCGGCGACGGCAGTGACGGAATGAATGGGGGAATCAATGGCGGCATCATGCCGCCCGGCATGATGGGGCCACCTCCCACGGTGCAAGTCACCTTCGGCAAGCCCGAATCGATGCACGTTCTGTACAGTGTTTCTGGCCCAGGCAGCTTTGATAGTGAACCCTTGGTTGTGCCAGCACGGCAAAACTTTCCACAGGGTGGGCTGTATCGCCTGAAGCTGACCAACATCATCAATCGCGAAGGTGTGGAACTGTATCCAACGCTCGAGCTGGCGTTTGCTAACCCTCGCACCGGTGCTTACCTGGCTCACAATGCCATTCCTGTGCAGTTCACCGACGAAGATCTCGACCAAGTGTTGACCGGTAACTTTGTAACCAAAGTGATCTACCTTCCAGATCCCGACTTCCAAGGTCCCGCGTTGGCAGGCATCGATACCTTGGTCAGCACCCGGCTCGATCCCGGCGTCGACCCGATCGTCGAAGCCGACCGTCGCGGTTCGATCCTGGCAATCATTCGACTGGGCGATAAAGACATCGAGATGGCGCAGGGGATGGGTGGGGCCTACGGCCCAGGGATTGCCATGGGCGGCGGCGGCGGCGGTGGCTTGCCGATGCCATTCGCTCCAAGTGCCAGTTGTGCGGATGACGGTCAAGCAGGCGGCGGCATGGGCCCGCATCCCCCATCGCTGCCAGGAATGGTCTCCGGCGTGAACATGCCTCAGTACGGCATGCCTTACACCGGCACGCCGATCGGACTGCCCGGACCACCACATATTCCCTTGGGAGCTCCCGCCGGGTTAAAGAAACATGTGATGACCAATCGGACGCACATGCACCTGCCACGGCCGGTTAGCGACGTCAAGATTAGCGTGCGACAGGCTCCTGGAATGAGCTACCCGACGCCCGCCAATCGGATTCGCGTCACCGAACAGAACATCAACCCTGGTGTTCCCTACGGTCGGCCGATGTATGACCGAAAAAGCAAGAACGTCGATCATTCGAAAGAGTAACGTCGACCTCTAAGCATCCGTCCGCTACCCGCGAGGAACCATCGAAGTTTCCTCGCGGGTGGCTTGTATCAAACGCCCGCTTCCGATTGCGACGATCTTTCACCGTGACCAAAATCATGCGTAAACCGTACTCCTTGCTATGGACGTCGTCGATCGCGTTGGGCCTCTTGGCGTGTGGCGGTGAACGGGTGTCGGCACAGCTCCCAGGCAGCCCGCCAACCGGGGCGACTCATCAACTGTTCCGTGGCGATATGCCGCCGGGTGTGGTGGGTGGTGCGAGACTGCAGCGCCGCGGTGCGGTTCAAAACTACTACCAGCCGGTCCGCTTCTCGGGTCCCGACGGAGTCCGCTTTGCACTCGCCGACGGCGGGGTTTTCCAGCCCAATAGCGAACCGCAGCTGCACGCCGGCTTGCTGATCGGGGCTGTGTATCGATTCAAGATCACCGGCATCCCCAACGAGCCGGGCTTGGAGCTGTTTCCGACGGTGGAGATCATCGATCGGACCTATCCCCCGCCTGGCCAAGCTAACCGCTTTCCCATTCCAATCAACATTGATCGCTTTGATCTGCAAGACGCCTCGGAGGGTCGGATGGTGACGCGTGTGGTTTATTTAGAAGATCCCACCACAGCGCTGCCATTGCCCGAAACGCTCGACACCGCACGCAGTTTTGATGTGAGCCAACAGCAAGATCCGCTCGAGGTTGCCGATCAACTCGGACGGCCGGTGGCGATTATCCGCATCGGCTCTTTGACGCCACCGAACGAACCAAGCCTCCTGCCGCGGTTCTTCTTCGGCGGTCCGCCTTGGTTGCTGATGACCCCCGCTCGCAGCGCCGCTGTGGCGACTCCGGGGGAAGGGGCGGTGACGCGTACGCCGCACATCCCACGAACCGATGACGGAACGCTCGAGCCGCAACCGATGTATCGACCTTCCTTTGGCCCGCAGGCACCCGGCCCACCGCAAATCGCCAGCCCCTATGGGCCGGGCTATTCGACACCGACTTACCAACGATAAAGAGCGTGGCAGTAACATCGATGAACCACTCGAAACAAGCAATACAGTCTGCCGCATCGGCTGCGGTCTTGGCGTCGGCCAGCCTGTTCGTTGGTGGCTGCGTCATGCCGCAAGGCGACGCAAATCCGGCTCTCACCGTCGCACAGCATCTTGCCCCTGAGAATGCGATCGAGACATTGCCTGCACCGGTGACCACGGTCGCCGCGCGACCAACGAATGTCACCCCATCGCCCACCGTCGGTCCCGTGATGGCAACGCCGCCCGCCGCTCCGGTGCAAACGGTAGCCTACCAAGATGAGGATTCGGTGATTCAAACAGCCGATTTCTTACAAGCCGAAGGAGCAACGAAGGATCTGCGACAGGCGGCGCGTGATCAACAGCCCGCTGCCGCGACCAAAGCGACACCGAACGTGACGCCGAATTCTCCGCAAAGTGTGCGGCAAGTCGGCTGGAACGATCCCATCGCGGCTCGGCGTGCCGGCTTTGCTCCCGTCCCCGCGGCAAGGCACGATAACCTCGCGCAAAGGCACGACAACTCCTGTCGTGAGTCATCCGCGAGCGGGTGCTCATGCTGCAGCAAATCGCCCTACTTCACTTCGGGGCCTTGGAATCAATTTGGAATCGATCCGAACGAATTTCTGTGCGATGGCGGTGATTTGGGGGACAATGCCCATGTCCGTCAAGACGACAAGATCGTCGGCATCGACCTGGAAGATACCGTGGTCCGGTATACGACCGAAGCGGGCGAGATCCACGTCCAGCCCAGTAACCGGGTTTGCATCTACGCACCGCGGTTTGCGGCCGTTCGCCGAGTTACCGAAGCGGCCGCGGGCGGTCGCATCGTGGCAGCCCAAGGTTACGACCTACCGGAAGGTCCGCTGCGGATCGACATCAATCAGCCAAGCAGCGCTGTCAGTTCCCAGGATGGACCGGAACGCCAAGTCCTCGCTCGCACGCCGGATGCAATGCGTGAGCTGAATCGTGGGGTCCCCGTCGAAGCGGTCGATCAACCGCTGCTTGCCGAAGACGTGCTGGCAGTGTTGGCCAACTTGACGTTGATCACGCGAGGCCAGTTGACCGAAGCCGAAAAGCCGTGGCTGAGCAAAGGAGCGTTGGCAGCGGAAACCTGGAGCTTGCAGGAAAACGTAGCTGTGACGGTGAACGAGCTGAAACCATTCGAGCAGATTCACAATGCCGCGGCCGAGGGTTTGACCGTCTACGAGTTCCCCGATGCGGGGCGACTGCGGATCTGCAAGTTGGCTGATAAGCAAAACGCGCTGCCCGGTGAAATCGTCACCTTCCTGCTGCGTGTCGATAACGTGGGAGATTCGCCGGTCCGGAATGTGGTGCTGACCGACAATCTGACGACTCGGCTGGAATACGTCGAAGATAGCCAGACCTGTAGTGTCGGAGCGGTGTTTGATACCGAAGCCAACGTCGGCGGCTCGCTGCGGCTGAGTTGGAAACTGACCGACACGTTGAAGGTCGGCGAAAGTGCTTCGATTCGCTTTCAGTGCAAAGTCCGCTAGGGGAGCTTCGATGCCGGACGTCATCCCAAGCTACAACGCCGCCTAAGCTTCGCTACCATAAGGGCGAGTTTATGATAAGGGCATGTTTATGATAGGGGCATGTTTATACAGAGCAGCGCAGTCTGTGCGATGAAGTCCTTTCGTTAGAGGTTCACGATGCAATGGGTGCCGCACAAACGACTGTTCAGTTGGGGCCCGATGCTGTTTGTGACGTTGGCGTTGCTCGTCTCCTTTTTGGCGGGACGTCAAGCGGCTCCGGTGTGGATGGAAAAAGCGACCGGCGATGCCGCTTTCCGGTCGGCGTCTGAGGTCGCAGCGACGACAGAGCGACTGAAGCAAGCGATTCTCGGCGGCGGCAACCAGCCGATCAGCGAAGAGGTGGTCGTTGCCACGGCGGAGGATCGATCCCCACCTGTCGTGTTTGTCACCGTCGGACGACATTTTGGATTCTGGGCGCTCTTGCCTGCCATCGTCACGCTCGCTTTTTGCGTGCTCTTTCGTGAACCGCTGCCAGCGCTGTTGCTGGGCATCACCTGCGGTGCCTTGCTGCTCGGTCGCGTCGATCTAACCGAATCCATTCTGTTGCCCGGCATGGCATCGGCGCAGTCGGCCAACATCCTGCTGCTTTACCTGTGGTTGCTGGGGACTTTGTTGGGCGTCTGGTCACGAACGGGCGCCGCGATGGCGTTTGCCCAATGGACATGCCAGCATTTTGTCCGCGGTCCCCGCTCAGCCAAATTGGTCGCCTGGGGACTGGGAGTGATCTTTTTTCAAGGCGGTACGATCAGCACGGTTTTGGTCGGGACCACCGTGCGGCCGATCACCGACCGCTACCGGATCAGCAAAGAGGAACTCGCCTACATCGTTGATTCTACCGCCTCCCCGATCGCCGCCTTGATCGCCTTTAACGCTTGGCCGATTTATGTGCAAGCGTTGATTTTGGTACCGGGAGTGAGTTACCTAGCGACCGAAGAGGATCGTATCGCCTTCTTTTTTAGCTGCACGCCCCTCAGTTTTTACAGCGTTTTCGCGGTTCTGGGCACTTTCTTGCTGGCTATCGATCGAGCCCCGTTTCTGGGTCGACGATTTCGCGCCGCCATCGCAACCTCGCGCGCCAAGTACTACGATGATCTGGCCGCGGCGGGCAACACGGACCCGCTAACAGTCAGCGACTTGGATGAGGCTCGTGAGGCTCCGGTGCAAGCAGCAGCTGCCGATCCGAAAGAAGGTGAAGATGCCTTTGGGTTATCGGACGCCGACCCCGATTACAGTCCTTCGGCTTACGAGTTTATCGCCGCACTGGCGGTCTTGATCGTGACGGTCATCGGCACCGCGGCGTTGGGGATGGGACCGCAAGTCAAGTGGGCGTTCGCGGCCGCCGTTGTGGTATCGGTGGTCAGTGCTTTGGTGCGCGGGATGACGATTCAGTCGCTGGTGCGAGGCATCGGCAACGGACTGCGTAGCGTCACCGTCGCTTCGGTGATACTGATTTTGGCAGTGGTGCTGGGCGGACTGACGACCGAGCTTGGCGGGGGCCTGTTCTTATCGATGGCGATTGGCGACCAAGTACCTCGATTGCTGTTCCCTGGCCTGCTGTTCCTATTGACCGCGGCGATGGCGTTTGGAACGGGGACTAGTTGGGGCACCTACGCGATCGCCTTTCCGCTCACGATGCCGTTGGCGGTGGAGATGGCCAGCGTTCTCCCTGAGGGAGCTGCGTTGTGGTTCGTGATGGTTTGTTTTGCTGCGGTGCTGAACGGGAGCGTGTTCGGCGATCAATGTTCCCCGATCTCCGATACCACGATTCTTTCTTCGCTGGTGTCGGGCTGTGAGTTAATGCAGCACGTGCGGACCCAACTCGTTCCCGCACTGCTAGCCGGAGCGCTCGCGGTCGCTTGTTGGACGATGGCCGTGCTCGTTTTGACCTGATTCTGTCGCATTGCCGATGCGGCGGATGGTTGCGGGTAAACTAGCAACTCCAGGGCTGATGTTCGGCCACTGTTTGAATGTTCGGCCACTGTTTGAATAGCGGGACAGCCCTAGAGTGGATTGATCTTCCAGCAATTCGCAGGCTTTACCAACGAATCAGCCGTTTTGGCGATAGCCAAAGTTTTCCCCGCGAAAACTTTGGCTAGCGGTAAAACGGCTAATCCAACTTGGCGTTGTCCAGATAGGCTCCCTTGAAAAATGGAACACTGATGCCTTCCACTTGTACGCGCCGGCGTCTGCTGAAAGCGGGGCTTGGCGGTTGCGGATCGCTTGCTCTGAGTGATTTGTCAACCCAGCGACTGTTTGCGGATTCGCCCGCGCAGCCGCTTGCACGCTCGGCACAGACGACCGGGGGTGTGGTGACGAGTAATTCCGCAGCGGCGAGTGATGCCGGCCGCGACGTGTTGGCAGCGGGAGGAAATGCCGTCGATGCGGCGATCGCGACGGCGCTCGCTTTGGCAGTTACTTGGCCCGAAGCGGGAAACCTTGGCGGTGGCGGTTTCATGCTGGTGGCTCCGCCCAAGGGACCAACGATCTGCATCGACTATCGCGAAACGGCGCCCAGGTCGGTAACTGCAACCACCTTCGCCCAGCATACCGACCGACGGCATCCCAAGATGGTCGGTGTCCCCGGTACCGTTCGTGGGCTGGCGGCGGCACATCAACAGTTCGGCTCGCGCCCGTGGGGCGAACTGGTAGCGCCAGCGATCGAATTGGCGCGGGCAGGCTGTGTTGTCGATCGCTTCCTCGCTGAATCGATCAATGAGGTGCTTAGTTTGGCGGTTCGATCGCCACAGGTTTATCATGCTCCGCTGAAACAGATCTTTTCGCATCCTGACCAACGGCCCTGGCGATCGGGGGATGTGCTTAAGCAACCTGCGTTGGCGCGGACCCTTGGTCGGCTTGCCGATGAAGGCGCGGACGAATTTTATGCGGGCCAGACGGGCGTTCAATTAGCCGACTTCTTGCAACGACATGGCGGCCTGGTGACGCGCGAGGATCTGCTGGCTTACAAAGCGGTCGCGCGACCTGCTACACAGACCCGTTTTTTGGGATTCGAAGTCTGTGGGCCGCCGCCACCCTCTTCGGGCGGCATGACAATCCAACTGGCTTTACAGATGATCGAAGCGATTGGACTGGACGATCCCGGGGATGCGACTTGGACTGCGCCAAACGTGCATCGCATTGCGGAAGCGATGCGTCGTGCGTTCCGTGAACGTGCGGCGCACCTGGGGGATCCCGACTTTGTCTCCATTCCTCCCAATCTTTCCTCGGAATCATTCGCGAGAGAATTATCCCGCAGCATTTCACTAGAGCGGGCCACCGACAGCCGTCAACTCGCGGGTGATATTCCGTTGACGATCGGGCCACCGGAGAGTCCCGACACGACCCACTTTTCGGTGGTCGATTCGCAAGGCATGGCGGTCGCCAATACCTATACGCTGGAAGCCAGTTGGGGCGCTTGGTTGGTCGATCCTCGCACCGGTTTTGTGCTCAATAACGAGATGGGCGACTTCAATTGGAATCCGGGCTACACCAATCTCGACGGCCGCATCGGCACGGCGGCTAATTTAGTGGCTCCTGGAAAGCGGATGCTCAGTTCCCAATCACCGACACTAGTGAAGAGGGATGGCCAAACGATATTGGTAACCGGCAGTCCCGGCGGGCGGACGATTATCAACACGGTGTTATGTATTTTAGTGCAACACCTGGCATTTCAGCGGCCACTCGCTCAAGCGATCGCAGCGCCGCGATTTCATCATCAGTGGTTGCCCGATCGGTTGCTATTAGAGGCCACTGACGAGGGTGTGTGGGAATCGGTGCGGGAACCGCTGGAAGCGATGGGTCACCGCGTCGAACAATCGCCCTACTTGCAAGGGGCTGCCCACAGCATTGCCGTTGACCCGCAAACGCGAATACGAATCGGTGTTGCTGATTTGCGTCGCGGAGGATCGGTCGCGACGACTTAGCGATTGCCTTCGCGCCGCATGGTCAAGCTTCGTTCGATCACCTTACCGCGAAAAAAATTAGTGGGAACTAAGCTGTTCGAATCGAGCGGAATCCGAATGGCGACGGTGATGTTTTCGGTATCACGAGCAATGGTTGCCGGCGTCACTGTGACGCGTACATCGTCGACCCCCACGGAACGGAGTATCCGACGAGTGGTGTTGGACACATCTTCGACGCGACCTCCGGGGATGATCCCGCGTCTTGCCCCTTCATAGACGGCATTGTCCGCGGTGTGGCGAATCATGGCCACACGGCAGAATTCAAAAGCAGCAAAGAACAAAACGAACGCGATGGTGGCGACAAAGACGAATTCCACCACCGCCACACCGTGTCGCGATGTCGGCGTTTTGCCGGCGCGTTTGCAACGAGTGGCTGGCCCATCGCCTAAAGTGTATCCAGAAGGATAATACATAAAACGATCCCGTTACTCGGTAATGATGGTGCTGAGGGTTAATGCGATCTCCCGATACGCCTGCTTCAATTGTTCGCCATTCTCGGCGTGAAAGTGCCTGCCGCGTCCAATGTTGGCGATCTGTCGCATCCGCGTTTGATCGGCACCTCGCCCAAAAGTAATGGTGTGGATGACGACATCGTCGTCAGCGAGTGCTTGCGCGACGCCGCGCGGTTCTGGACCGCGATTGTGCAAGCCGTCGGTCATCACAATCATTGTCCGCTCGACAAAGTCCCGTGATCGACTGCCTTCGAGGATGGTTTGGCCCGCCATCATGCCGCGTGAAATGCTGGTGAAACCGCCTGTTCGCAGCTCCCGCATTTTGCTCCCGACAAATGCTAAATCTTCCGTCAGTTCGGCATCCACGGTGGCTTGGTCGCTATACGATGCCAATCCAATCTCCTCTTTGACGGGGGTATCGTTCAGGGTAGCGACAAAGATGGCGATGGCATTCCTGAGGTCGACGAACTTGGTGCCCGCCATGGAGCCACTGCGATCGACGACCAGCACCACATCACGCTCGATGAAGGTGGCGGTTGCCTGTTGACGGGTCTCGAAAACCTCGCGATTCAGCGTAGCGCCGAAGAGCAAGGGGATCGGACCGGATGCTGAACGATTGGACCGTTCCCCATTGACACGCACGCTGTTGAAGGGTCGGGTATCGGTGTTAAATACAAACCGTCCGCTGGTCGCATTTTCTTCCGAGCGTCCAAAGAGGAAATCCGATTCGCGCAGTTGGAGCGGTTCTCCGTTGACTTGATTTTCCGCCGCTATCTGTCTGCCTCGAGCCACCGCGATGTCACGATCTTGGGTGCGAGACAGCGCTTCCGCAGCCGCTTTGGCTGCCGCATCGGTACTCGTTCTCAGTTCGGTGCGAGCAAGCTGTAAGCGAGCAATCTCAATGGAGAGGGCCGCGGTGATCATGAAGATCACCATTGCGATCGACAGCAGCACCAGCATGGCGCCGCGGCGTGTTTGCCGGCGCCTTGATCGCAATTGTGTTCGTCGTGAAGAACCGTACAAAAACATGCTGACTATTCCTTGATCATCACGACGCGAGCGGTGAGGTTGCGATTGTTAATAAACTGGCCGGCGAGCGGACTGTTCGAGCGTGTCGGAGCCGTGACCTCGAGGACCACGCGCTCGCCTCGCCCCGTTGCCGTAATGTCACCGCTGGCAAACCGGACCGTCGCATTCTGAATATTGCGTGAATTCAAAATATTTATGGCCCGTGAACGTGCTTCGGCAGTGGTGCTGGTGGTGCGAATGGCTTCGCGGCATCCCTCGTAAGCCGCCACGTTGATGGACTGCTTGAGGAAAATAAAGCTGGCCGCTTCGATGGCGCCAAAGACCAGCAGTACTAATACCGGCAAACAGACCGCGAATTCGACCGCCGCCACACCGCGACGTTGGTTCGCCGCGAAGGGAAGACGGCTTGGAGGCGTCAGGGTGTTTACTCGCTTGCTTATACCGTGCATTGTTCGCCTGTCGATCTAGGAGTTAGGATCGTGCGACAAAAAAGTGTCGGGTACCCTTTGCGAGGAACTCGCCCTTCGGGTGCTTCGCACAAAAGGTACCCGACACCTATTTATCGCTCATTGCTTGTCTGCATCGGCGGCGCGGTTCGTGTTGCCGGCGGCGGATGCGGAAGAAGAACAAATGACTGTGTTGAAATTGGTGGCGATCTCTTGCCAGAAATCACTGCCGCGAAATTTCAGTGGCTTGACCGTTTGGCCACGCGCCGCATCGGCCAACGCGCCGCGCAGCCGCAAGATCGGCCCGGCAAATCGATTGGTCAACTTCATCGTGTCCCACAGAAACGCGGGTACGAGTGCCAAACTGACGATATAGAACGGCAGGAAACGTCGCAGACTATCCAGAAACGTCTGTCCCCACCCACTCTCTGGTTGCTCAAACATGCGTAACCAAATCATCAAGGCCAGCGTGTTGGCAACGAAAAAGATCGTCCAGTGCAAGACTAACTTACGCAGCAAACTGCCTTGGACTTCTGGGTCGACAAGAGACTGTTGTCTGCGTTGTAAATTTGGTTTTGCCATGTGATTTCTCGAATTTGATGGGGAAAGCCACCTTTGGGGACTGTCAGAAACTACGTCACTTTGATTCGCACGGAGAGGCGAATAGCAAATGATCCAAGCCGCTTGCGAAAAGTGCGGCAGGAAGTAGGGGCGGTGCCGAATGCACCGATTGAACAGGATCAGCGGCTGTGCGAGCGGGGCGGCATCCACATGAAGAGCCGTTTCGGCGATGGACTCGGTTGCCAGCAGAAGCCTGACTATCGCCAACATGGCTGACTGGTGAAGAAGCGCGGCGTAATGGCTACAGAAGCAGCTTGCGAGGGCTCGTCGCATCGCCTCGCCGGCGGGCTTTGATGCGAACATAGGGAGCGATGAAGCTGGCTCGCTGCGAGAAACTGCCGGCCGGACTATCGGCTTTGGCGTGGACAGGTTCGACGAGGTCTTCGATGAAGAAGCCGCTGCGACAGATCCCACCGACCAGTTGTTCCCAACGATGCAGGTACTCCACCGCTCCCGGTTCGCGCAGCCGTGCAACGACCGAGTTATCGCGTTGGGGTGCGGGAACGGGTTGGCTTCGGTAGTAGGAATGCAAGAGCGCGTAATTGCCGCCCGTGGGGGCGATCGATGCCTGCAAGCTGACCGGTTGCTTGTGTTGGCTGATGTACAAACCGCCCGGTCGAACCAACCGCGCGACTTCGTCAAAGACGCCTCGCACATCGGGTAAATAACAGGTACTCACCGGATGGATCACCGCGTCAAACTGGCCGTCGGTCAGCATCGGCAGCGCGTCCATGGAAGCTTCGATGGTCCGAATGTCCAGCCCACGTTGGTGGGCCGCCGCCTGGTCGAGCTGCAGCATGGCGGGACTTAGATCGACAACCGTCACCTGAGCACCAGCGGTCGCATACAACACGCTTTGCCGCCCCCCGCCGGCTGCCAAACACAGCACCCGCCAGCCCGCGATCGAATCGCCCAGCCACCCCAGCGGATCGACCGTAGCCAGCGGGTTTCGCAAGTCGGCATCGCTTGCCGGACGGCACAACGGTTCCTGCGCCGAGGCCATCTGATCATAGGCGCGTCGATTTTGGTCGAGCGCTTGTTGTCGCGTTTGTAGCGAATGCGATGACAGATCATCGCGATCATCAAAATCGTTCAGGGTAGAAGAATGCGTCACAAGATTCAGCGGCTCGGTAAGATGTCTTCGCCCGCTTCGGGATCATTGATAAAGTCGATCAGCATCCGCAAGCGCCCTAGGGCTCTCCGGTCGAAGTGAAACACCAGGCGTGGCAAATCCGCCAGTTCGGTTTCGGCACTTTCCTCCGGGAGGGCGTCCATCTGTTCGAATTTTCCTTCGACCAAGATGTCGGCGAACCGCGTGTTGATCGCTTCCAATATCTCGGCCGAGAGAGACTGCTTCAGCCGGAACACCAACAGATTGCGGACGTACCGCAAACTGTGATAGACGCGATAGAAACGCAGCACTTCCTCGACCGCTTCTTCGACCGAGTCGGTGATTTTGTACAACCGAATGTCCTCGGCACTGATCATGCCACCTTCCAACAGGTGTTTGTTCATGAACGTGCCCAGGTCGCGCCAATAGCTGCCTCCCGGGGCATCCAGCAGCACGACTGGCATCATCGTTTGCTTGCCCGTTTGCAACAGCGTGATCGTTTCAAATGTTTCGTCTAAGGTGCCGAACCCCCCTGGGCAACAGATAATCGCACTGGTTTCTTTGACAAACATCAGTTTACGCGTGAAGAAGTACTTCAGCGTGACCAGTTTGGGATCGCCGTCGATGTGCGGGTTCGACTGTTGCTCGAAGGGGAGCATGATGTTCAAACCCATCGAGGCTTCTCGGCCTGCGCCTTTGTGGCCCGCTTCCATGATGCCGCCTCCGGCGCCGGTGATCACCATCCATCCATGCTTTGCCATCTCGCGGCTGACTCTTTCGGCAGCGATGAACTCTGGATGATCAGGTGCCGTCCGAGCCGATCCAAAGATCGTGACTTTTCGGCGACGTCGGTAAGGCCGAAAGACCTTGAATGCGTAGCGTAATTCGCGAATCGTTCGCGACAGGATTTTCAAGTCACCGACCGCCGTTTGGTCACGCTCCAAACGGTCGATCGTGTTCCGCATAATGCTGAGCAGATCACCGCCGGCAAACCCACGCAACGGTTCGTCGGCCGGTTGCGGACGCTCCAGTTCATCCTCCCCAATGGCTTCGGAAGGCAAGTCGGTTTCATCGCGTGGGTTCAAATTCATCATGACTTCGCGTTACTCCGTCAGGTGGTCGTCCGCCGTGACAACCACCTTCTTGAAAACGCTGAAGGATCGGTGTCGCGGCCTAAGCTGGGTGAGCCGAGCCCGATTTTACCCTGACCGGGGCCGTTTTCGTAGACGGAGCAACCGCGTTAGCGGGCTGGGGGCGAATCCCCATTAACCGAGCCATTAGAATGGCGAGGGGCGCGGCTGCGAAACTTAACAATGCCCCCATTTTGGCTGCATCTTGAATCGGTCCCGCCACGGGGAATGCCGCCCCGGAAACAAACAGGGCGACGGTAAAGCCAAGCCCCGCGACCATGCCCAATACGGCGACATGTCGATAGTCCATCCCCGCGGGTTTCTCCAGACCGAAGACTTTTTCGGCCACTAACGTCATCAGCAAAATGCCGACAGGCTTTCCGACCAACAAGCCAGCTAGGACCAGATAAGTTCCCGGCGTCAAACTGTTCAGCACCACGCCCGCACTGACCAGACCAAATAGGCCCAAGATTATTTCGACCGGCGTTTTCCAAAAGTGCTCGAACTCGTTTAATGTGTCGTGTCGATCAAGTTCTTCGCGAGCAAAAATCCCCAAGTCCGTTTGAGCATGCGGCATCATGGGAATGATCGGGACCAAGCCCAAGGCGGGGTGTATGTTGGCATAGTAGAACGAGAACCATGACAGCACTCCAGGAATGCCGATGTACCACCAATGACTGTGCAGTCGGCCACGACGCATCGCCCAGGCAATCCCCATCGCGGTTACTGTCAGCATCAGCCAACGTGGGTCGATGGCGTCTTTGGGATAGAAAATCGCCAAGATCGCCAAGCCGCAAGCGTCATCGGCGATCGCCAGCAACAACAGGAAAGCGATCGCCGGATGGTTCCCGCCGAAGATGACTCTCGCGATCAAGTAACTAAATGCGATATCGGTCGCACAGGGAATTGCCCAGCCTCGTGCCATCTCCTCGGATTTAAATAAATAGCAACCGACCAGATACACGACAGCCGGCCCCAGCACGCCGCCGACGGTCGCCAGCAACGGCGTCGCAGCCTGACGCGGTTTATTCAAACTGCCTCCGGGCAGCATCGATTCCCAGACTTCTTTGACCGCAATCGCAAAGAACAATGCCATCAAGACATCGCTGACCAGAAAGTGCACCGTGATGCCGTGATGACCGCCACTCTCCGCCGCCGTGACTTCGTTGCTGACTGCGGCCGCGTGATGATCCGCCGCGTGGTGCGGTGTCGTTTCGGTGCCCGCTACATGCCCGTGTTCGCCACCGTTCCACAGACTGGCAATTTCAAAATGAATGAACCTCTGATAACTGCTTTCGCCACCCTCGATCTGAGAAAAATTGGCCCACAGCAGTGCGGCAACCGCTCCGCCAATCAGAAAGAGAGAATTCTCGATTAAGAATCGGATGACTGGATTACTACGTTTGCCTGAACTGTGCTGTGACATGGTTTCGATTGCCCCGATGAATTGCAGAAAAGCCGCGAACGCGGAAACACAAAAGAGGCAACGCAACGCAAGCCATCACTTACATCGTGTTCAGACCGATCATGATCAGTGCAAACAGAGTGGATTCGGCGATCTAGAAAAGAACCGAGCCATTACGCTGCCACATCGAATACTGGGTCGTAATAGAGGGTGGCGACCCACCTTTAGGCATTCCGCAAAGAAAATGCTTCGCGCAGACAATCCCGTCGTAGCAACTGTGCAAGTTAGCCCGAGAATGTCGATTATCGGCGGACTCCCATGTCTGCCATCAGCAATTGAAGATCGGTCCAGGCCAGCTTTTTCGCCGATGCGGTTCGTAACAGGTACGATGGGTGGTAGGTAACCAAAACCTTGCTGTTGCGATACGCATGGAAACGTCCGCGAAGCCGTCCGATCGACAACTTGGAACGCAGGAGCGATTGCGTCGCGAATAACCCCAGGCAGACGATGTACTCGGGTTGAACCAGGTCGAACTGAGCTTCAAAAAAGCCACGGCAATGATCTAGTTCGTGCGGCAGCGGATTGCGATTTTCGGGTGGTCGGCATTTAAGCGTATTCAAAATGTAGACGTCCTCGCGCCGCAACGTACAGGCTTCGATCATTTTGGTTAACAGTTGGCCTGCTGGGCCGACAAAAGGACGCCCTTGGCGGTCCTCTTCGGCGCCGGGCGCCTCGCCAAAGAAGCAGACGCGAGCCTGTGGGTTGCCTTCGCCAAACACGGTTTGCTTGCGGCTGCAGGCAAGCTCCGCACAGGCGGTGCATCCGGCGACTTGAGCCGCGAGCGTCTGGAGCTGCTGCTGCCGGTCGGCGAGCGGCAGCGAAACCGGATAGGGTGATTGCGGAGACTCGACAGATACCGCGGGAGGCTGGGTCGAAGCGGGCACGACAGGAACCGCCTTCGGAGCCTCGGCGAGCGCCGAGGAAGACGGCGTGTTTGCCGCTTCGGCCGAAGATGCTGCTTCGGACGCTGACGGCAAGGTCGAGGCGGGTGCAGCGATGTGCCGCTGCAGCCACGCCCCCCCCGCCGAGGCGTCACCTTGAGGCAAAAACTGAGCCCCCAAACGCTGTAGATGCTTCGCCAACGCCGACAGCGTACCGTCTAATTCATCGGCGTCAAATTGCGGAGAATCGGGCAAATCGTTCAAAAAACTAACCAAGTCGAAGCGGGAGCGGGCAACCAGAAGATCATTCTAGCGGTCTGATTGCAGAAGCTCCATTGGCGTGCCGCACGACTCGTTACGGTTGCTCCTTGTTCGTTACGGTTGCTCCTTGTTC
>Ga0102938_10000129_pt1 | contig 48327 bp, 39 predicted proteins | sample SalPonR2_B_D2_MG_FD_84516 | JGI IMG/M metagenome (GOLD analysis project Ga0102938, IMG submission 84516) | Salt pond soil microbial communities from South San Francisco under conditions of wetland restoration - Salt Pond MetaG R2_B_D2_MG | ecosystem: Environmental > Aquatic > Marine >...
ATTGGTTTTGAAATAGTAACCGGTCTCCTCATGCAGCATATCCGCAACCTCTTCGGCTCCGGCGGCAACCCGTTCCATTTCGCCTGAGGGAACGAACGACCAGATAATCGGATTGTCCTCTGTCCCCAGGGCCTGTTCCTTTTGTCCGCCTGCAAAGGCAACGGATGTAATTAACAGGGTGATCAATACAAGAAAAAGAGCTCTTTTTCTATCCATTTTTTTGTCCTCCTTTGAGATTTTGCTATAGAACTAGCCTAAACAGTATATCGCGTGAAATATGAGTAGACAATAAGGAATTGATATAATTTTTCTCAAAATCCGGGCCGCCTTTACTTTGAGGGGTATAATGGGTTATTCTTGAAGTTCAAGGTGGTGGTATGACAACTGAAGAGAACTATGACGATATACGCCCGTATCGTGACGATGAAGTACCGCAGGTACTGCAGCGCCTGAAAAACAGCCGGTGGCTCATGTCGGGCCTCAGAACGGTATTTTTACCGAAAACTCCGCGTATATTTGCTCCGCTGGTAGACAAAATCCTCAAAACATATCTGGGTTTGAAACTGGGCAATATTCAGAAAGTTGATGCGTTTCAAAGAAAGATAATTGTTGATACTCTTCTGCACCCGATTGTAAAAAAGACCAGCAGCGGTCTCAGCTACAGCGGAATAGAAAACCTCGATCCGAAACAAAATTATCTGTTTTTGTCGAACCACCGGGATATTATCCTTGATCCGGCCCTTCTGGATTATATCCTCACAAAAAACGGCTTTGATATGGCCCAGGTTGCTTTCGGCGACAATTTGCTAATCAATGATGTAATATCCGACCTTATCAGGATTAATCGTGGGGTTATTGTGAAGCGTAACCTGCCTCCCCGGGACCAGTATGCCGCCAGCATGAAACTTTCAAACTACATTCGAAAAACCCTGGAGGAGGGGGAATCCATCTGGATCGCCCAGTCGGCGGGCCGTTCAAAAGACGGGATGGATATTACCAATCCGGCAATTATGAAGATGCTGTACTTTGCCTTTAAAAGGGACAAACTCAATTTTCGCGAGTTTTTGAAGCGCACTAAAATTGTACCGATTGCCATATCCTATCAGTATGACCCCTGCGATCGCATGAAGGCCTGGGAAATACATCGTAAGCGCACCCGGGGGGAACATAAAAAGCGCAAATATGAAGACCTTGTGAGCATAATGGCCGGAATTAAGGGCTTCAAGGGCAAGGTCCATTACCATTTTAATGCGCCGATGGAGCCGGAATATAAGGATGAGAAAGAGCTTGTGGCGGCAATTGACGAGCGAATTCAGCACGGCTATAAGCTTTGGTCCACCAATTTTATAGCTTATGACGTTATTCATGACACTAATCTCTTTGAGCAAACCTACTCGGAGTTTGAAAAACAGCGGTTTTTCCTGCGATTTCATCGCCTTTCAAAGCAGGTCAGGACAATTCTGCTGGAAGCGTATGCGAATCCGGTAGCCAATAAAATGATGCACGGAAAAAAAATCCAAACTGTATAAGCCGGTAGAAGCTATGGGGTCACATAAAAAACCTGCAATAAAAAAAATCGCAATAAGAGAAAACACATCTGCTCCATGCCTTACATCCGGCGCGGGCAATCTTGATCGTGAGGGAGGGTCCGGGCTTTTTTTCTCGGCTGCTGTGCTGCTGCTCATCTTGTTGATAGGAGGGTGCAGCGGGGCCCCCCCTGAGGTTTCACAGCTTTTCTGGCAGCTCAATGTGGTGGAGAACCTTGAGAGTTCAGAGCAATATGAAGAGCTGACTCTTTTTGTTCACCTAGATGATCCGGACGGAATATCCGATATAGAAGAGATGAAAGTACTGCACGCCACACAAGAGCTGCTGTGGAAATTTACCCCCTCCTCGTGGCGGAAGGTCGAGCGGGACGGTGAAACATGGTTCGGCTCAAACGGCGTACGAAGCGGATATTCTAAGCTTGTTCCACGGGGAGAATACAGGGTTAGGGTCAGCGATAAGGCCGGGGAATCGGTGGAGACCTCTTTTGTGATAAGCCCTGAGATAATCGGCTTGCAGCGTGGCGCTATTAAAAGCAGCAGCTTTCCACATCTCACTGTCACCCAAGATCAGATAGAATTGAGTTCCAACTCTCCTGAATTGTTGGTTTCACTGTATGGGGAAGAGCAGAATTTTATGAAAAGTGAAATTCTCACCTTTGAGGAAGAACAAACGCCAATTAAAAAACCGCGGAACAACTGGAAGGGAGCGCGGTATGTATGGGTCCAGGAGTACCACCCTTCCGACGGTTACGGTTTAGTACGCGGGCCCTATTCTCTGAACTCCTCCGACTAAAATTTATCCAGATACTCATAAGAGCTTTCACAAAAGCCCTGAGTTATAAAGTATGGCAGGGCCCGTGTACGCTTCACAAGCACTCTTCACTCATTCTTTTTCTTGAACAAGGAGGTGCAAAGGTCCTTAAACTGGTCCCACAGACTTTTCCCGTATTTTTCAGAATAATCAAGGGCCGCAATTTTCAAAGAAAAATTATTGCCGTATTTGTTCTTCAACCCGTCCCAATGCTTAATAATCCACATGTACAAATCCGACATAGTTCGGCCCGGAAATCGGGAGATAATATTTTCTTGTTCGATTATTCGCACGATCGGTTTATATAGATTGTTGTACCACGAGGAGGCGGCATCAAGGAAGGATATCTCCTCCTCTCGGCCCTGGTTCAGAAAATATTTATGTCCCTGGATGTGGCGCAGCATCTCTACGTAACGACCGGGCTCGGAAAACACGATCTCCTCGGGTGGGATTATAGTGCCCAGTTGGGTGTCGCCGAAGACCTTTTCTTTTTCATATCCAACAACGGCGTTTTTCAGGTCGCTCACCGTCATTCCCGGTTGCAGGTCCAACTGTGAGTCAAGTTCAATAACCTCAGCGTCGATTGCTTCAGTGCCCTGCATTCGGGCAACGGAGACGCGATGGTTTCCGTCACGTACAAAATAGACACCGCCGATTTCATACAGCTTAATAGCAGGCAAAATTACATCCGAAAGATGGGCCCGGTCGACACTCTCCCATCGGCCACGTATAAAATCCCGCTTCGGCAGAAAGGCGCTTGTAAAATCATTGTAACGGCCTTCGCTCCCGACAATTTTATCAATCGGAACAATCTGCATTCCCTTATAGACCTCAGTTTTAGGTTTTAATAAGTTACGCACATCTTCAAGGGAGAGAAGACGTTGGCGTTCGGGAGTGAGGGTGTTGAGCAGCTGGCTGATTGTGGCCTTTGATCGGGCCTTGTTAAAATCATCCCGGGCCTGATTGTGAACATGAAATGAATTCTGCTGCATCCTTATGGTACCTCTATTTCTACAATAGTATGTTCATACGCGTTAACTATTTTAGTTTCTTCATACACACTTTCCCGCACCTCGTTTAAGTCATACAAATGAACATGGCCGTGGATAAGGAATTGTGGTTTGAAGTGCCGCATGAACCACAAAAAACTTTTAAACCCCCGGTGACACATATCCTCACGATCGTGAATTCCCCGGGGAGGGGCATGGGTGAGTAGAATATCTACCCAACGCCCATAAAAAATACGGTAAAAGAGCATTGTAGGCAACAGTTTCAGTATATTAAAAAACATCTGCCTCTCGTTAAACTGATTCATCCCCTTATTGTAACGCATACTTCCACCCAAACCGGCAATGATTATTCCTTCTTTCCGTATGACCCTGCCGCCAATGTAGGTTGAACCGTAGGTCCGTTCGAGAAACTCATCTTTCATGACGTTTCTTAGATTATCCTCGCGGTATTCCTTTCTGTAATGACCGATTCTCTTTAAATTGTGATTACCGAATACGAATAAAAGGGGTTTGTTCATTGTGCTGACAATAAACCCGTAGTAGGGAAGGTCTAAATCTCCCGCACTCAAAACAAGATCAACCTCTGAAAAACGCTCTTTCAGCTGATTGGAATAAATAAGCGGATCAATATGGTCGGATATACAGAGAAGTTTTAATTTAGACACACCTGCTCCCTTAAGTCCGGATTCCTTTGTTCCAGCTCTCTATGCCTCGGCTCTCTATTGAGAAACCCGTTATAAAGAGACATTTTGTCTATACCCGCTTAGAGCTCATCCAAGTTGACATTTTTCAGATGCTCCTGTAAATTTTCCTTTCCAATCAAATCGACAGGTCTACTCTCGGCATAATCAATGGCCTTGCGGGAAAAATTCGAAGAATTAATTATTACACCACGACTTACATTGAGTTTTCTCATTTTCTCATGTACCGCCCGTACAGTGGACTCTCCCAGCGATTCGGGCACCCTTAAAAACCACATCAACTTTGGGAGTTTTTTCGCATTACGCCAGCGGGTATCACTGTCTACCGCAATAATTTGACAGCCGTTTTGAATCTCACTGGTATCTCGAATCGTCAAACCCATAGGGCCGGTGGTTACCGCCTTGCAAATTTCCAGAAATTCATTGGGACCGGCGGTAAGGTAGTCCTTCATATGGTCGTCAGTCCTCAGTTCCTGATATTGGCTTAACTTTTCGGCAACATCTTTAAAAGAGGGCTTTCGCTTATAGATTTTTTCCCACTGTTCAATAGCGTTATCAAAACGACGCTCCTTCTCGTAACAAAGCGACAGAAAATAACGCGCATAGAGGGATTCCTTTGAAGCCGGGTCCTCGGACAACTTAATCGCCCTTTCCAGTTCGGTTGCCGCCTTATCAAAATTGTTCATATTCATATAGCAGCTGCCGCGTTCAATAAGTGCCCGGATCTTCAGTGATTGGTCCCGCTGGGCCTTCTCGAAGGACAGCAGGGCCGCCACATAATCGTGGCCCTCCTTCTGCAGCTTTCCAAGATAAAAATGGGCCTTGTAGTTTGATGAATCGTGTTTAATAGCCGCTTCGAACTCCGACTTTGCCTCCAGCGGCTTCTTACTGCGGTACAAAATGAACCCCAGCCGCTGATGCGCCTCCGCCAGTCGGCCGTTCAGGCTGATGGCCTTACGGTAGAAATTGATGGCCTTCCCCGACTTATTCCGCGCCTCAAACAGCTCGCCGGCTTTCAAATAGTGTTCGGCACTATTCGGCTGGAGTTTGATCAGCAGCAAATATTCCTTAAGGGCTTCCTCCGGCTGGTTAAACCGTTCGTACAAGGTAGCAATCTTTTGTCGGAACTCATCTTCCTTCGTATACCCATCAAAAATACCTATCTGGTTTACAGACTTTAGTTCCATCAACGCAAGTTCCGGCTTGTTCTGTTCCATATAGGCCTGCCCCAGCAGGTAGTGGGCATCCACATTCCTCGGATTTTTGGCTAAAATCTGTTTCGCACCCCTTGTAACCGCGGTCGCTTTTCCATTGTTCAACTGCTTAAAAAGGGTTTCCACCTGCTTGGGTGCGATGATAGACTTCACCAGGAAAAAGGTAATAATACCTAGTGTAATGCCGAGGAATATAATAAGTGCTATAATTAATGGCATATACTTCTCCTTAGAGAAGATTAATGAGAAAATACCGCTATGTCAAACCTTACAGATAGGAAGTACAGAATATGAAGCAGGTCAAAGTGCTTTTTATTATTTTTTATATAACGATGCTCTTCCCGTTGGGTGCCGCCTTGGTTTCAGCAGCAGAGGGGGAGCCGGTAGGTGCTGAAAACCCCCAAACCGGGAGTGTGAAAGAGCAGGGCATCGACTTATTTATGAACAACAAGCCCGAGGAGGCTGCAGCGCTTTTGCAGACGGCCCTGCGCCAAGAACCGGAGAACGGAAGGCTCTATTTGTACCTGGCGGTCTGTTATGAGCAGATGGGGGATTTTCACGCCGCCCAGCAGATCTACCGGGACGGTTTACCCAATGCGGGGAGCGATAAAGCGACCTTTTATTATAATATGGGTGTCAACTATCAGCGTCTTGAGGAGTACGGACGGGCGGAGGACATGTACAAAAAGGCCCTTGAGTTGAATAATGAACTCGCGGGGGCCTATCTTAACAGAGCCAATGTAAATGTCCGGCAGGGAGAGTTTAGCGATGCGGTGGCCGACTACCGGGTATACCTCTCACTTCGTCCTAACAGCAGTCAGAAAGAGAGCATCCGGCAGATGATTGCCCTGTTAAATAAAAAGGTAGTCGAAGCCGAGCGTAAGCGGCTGGAAGAAGAGCGGAAACGAAGGGAAGAAGAGCAGCGTAGGCAGGCCTTACTGGACCAGGTCCTCAGTTCCCTCGAAGAATCCGGGGAAGAGACAAAAAATCTGTCCGCCGGTACCGGCGAGGTGAAAGAGTATGACCAGGAGTTTGATATTGTTGATTAAGATAAGGGAGGGGAGATAGATGGATAGAAAATGGCTCTACGCGGTAGGCGGTCTCCTGTTGATCGCCCTAGTAGGCGGTGGAATATTTTTCTTTGGCGGGGGTGAACCCGAGGAGGAGCCCGGCTTAAGCGAAGCTGAGCGGGTACGCCAAAACACCCTCAAATTAGCAGAGGATTATTATGAAAACGGGGAGTATCAACGGGCGCTGGATCTGGTGGATTCTCTATTGATAAAAAATGCGGAGGATAAAGCGGCCCGAACTCTTCGTGACCAAATTATAAAAACTCGAAGGGAGGAGGGGGAACAACAGGCTATGACCGCCGAAGAAAAGCGGCGCGCCGAGGAAGAAAAACAGAAAGAGCTTGTTGACACACTCTCCGAGTTGGGCTCATCGCTAAAGGACGGGCAAGGGCAGAGCCAGGAACAAAGCGAGGCGCAGAGCGAAGAATCAAAGCGCCTGCAGGAGGAGCTGGACCGCAAGCGTCAGGAGGAGATCGCCCGTCTGGAACAGCAGAAGCGCGAAGCGGAGGAGCGGCGTGCCCAACAGGAGGCCGAGCGGGCAGCTATGGAGCAGGCCGAACGGGAGAAACAGGACCGCATACAAAAGCTGATAAAGCAGGGCCTTGAAGAAATGGAAGAAGAGCAGTATATCCAGGCACGCGGTCATTTTGATGAAGCCCTTTCTCTGGACCCGAATACCGCCGAAGCGGTTGCCCAAAAGGGGGAGTCCTTCTTTCGGGAAGACGAAACCAGCAGGAACAATATAAGCAAGGCGATTCAGTATGCGAACGAGGCGATTAACCTTGATCCCAACCTCTGGGTGCCCCACAATACGCTGGGGAAGGTATATTCCTCACAGAGGCAGTGGGAGAATGCTATAGACTCATATAAAAGGGCGGCCCGTTTGAATCCGGAAAATGCGGATATTCTGTATGAACTCGGGAAGGCCCAGTATCGGATGGGCAGGTTTGACGAGGCCCGACAGTCCTTCGAGGCGGCAATACACAACAACAATCAGTTTGTAAAGGCATACCTGAATCTCGGGTTTACCTATCGGCAGCTCGGCAGCAGTAAATCCGCCCTCGGCGCCTTTAGGAGTGCAGTTCGCATCGATCCTACCAACGACCTTGCCCTCTTTCAGATTTCCGAACTGCAGAAGGCCCGAGAAAACTATTCCGAGGCTATAGAGGCCCTTGAGGAAGCCGTTCAGCTTGCCCCAAAGAACGCCCCCTATTGGCGGAACCTTGGAAATCTTCACTACCGGCAGAATAACTACGAAAAGTCCTCAAAGGCGTATCAGCAGGCCCTGGAAATTGATCCGGATAATGCAGCCACCAACTATAATCTGGCAAAGGTATTGCTGGACCAGGGACAGGAGTCGGAAGCCCTCAACTATGCGGTAAAGGCGGTGCAGCTCGATTCCGATTCGGCGGATAATCTCTATATTCTGGGAAAAGCAAGTGAGGAAAACGGAAATTATGAATCGGCGATCCAGGCGTATCAGCGTTCTCTCAAGGTAGATTCAAGGTATCTCTCATCTCTGGTGAATTTGGGTAAGATTTATGATGAGCAGGGAAAATATGACCTGGCTCTGAAGTTTTTATTGAGGGCCTATGAGGTGGACCCGGATTCAATGACGGTGAACAACAATCTTGGTAACGCCTATCTGCATGCCGAGCTGTACAACGACAGTATTGAGCACTACAGTAAGGCCATAAACAAAAAACCCGACGCCACATTGATGCGGTATCATTTGGCTATCGCCTATATCGAGACTCAGCAGCGTGAAAAAGCGATGAACTCCCTAAGCGAACTAATTAAAATCGATCCTAATTATTGGGATGCCTACTATAAACTGGGTGAGCTCATGTTTGCCGACGGCCGGCCCGATCAGGCTCGGCAGATTCTGGAGCGCTTACTTGATAAGAACCCCGACTACGAACGCCGAAATGAGGTAGAGCAGCTGCTTTCCTAGGCTATATTCCCATGCTGTATTCGCATGCTGTATTCCCAGGCGGCACTCATTGGGTTCGCCCCACAAGTTCAAATAATTCACTGCGGCTGATCTGAAACCAGATCGGCCGGCCATGGGGGCAGCGGGGTACTTCCAGTTCGAAAGCACTAATAGCCAGCTCTGTTGCTGAATAGGGATCGAGTTTTTCTCCGTCCTTCACCGCACCTTTACACGCAAGATCGGCAAAGAGTTTTGCCTTAAAACCGGTTTCGGAAACCTCCTGCAGCTGCAGCGCCTCTATCAGCTCTTCCTCAAGGCCCGCAAAACGGGCGGGAATCCGTAGTATCCTCCATCGGCCGGTGTCGGCCTGCTCAATGTGAATGCCGATCTTTTCAAATTCATCGATCCGTTTCCGCAGGAGCGGCTCCACATCCTCCTCAACCTCAAACTCGTAGGGTACCAGCAGGTTTTGGCTTTGGATCGATCCCTCGGTCAGCTGTTCGAAGATGATTCGCTCATGGGCGGCATGTTGATCAATCATATATACCGAGTCATTCCTCCGTACTATCAAAAACAGGTTGAACACCTGGCCTAGATATTCAATTTCAGGTCGAGCGGTTTCGCTGTCGGCCGTAGGCTGCTCCGGGGCACTCCCGCCCGCCGGCCGTTGGGTGCCGGACTGCTCGGCAGCCCTTCCGCCGCTGGGTGATGTGCTGCCGGACTCTGTGTCGCCGGCTGTGTGCTCGACCGGGAAGGGCTGTTCTGCGGCGGCCCCACTGATGGTTTTCCATTTTTCAAGGGGGACGGAATAGGGGCGTTCGGTTGTGCGAAAGACGCCGCCGCCGCCGAGTTCCTGCGGCGCCGGAGCGGCTGTCTTTTTCGGCACGTTGTACTTTCTGTTGAGGTGTGACTTTAGGGTATGCACCAGCTGGTGATGGATCTCCGGAAGATTCTTAATTTTTACTTCCCGCTTTGCCGGATGAATATTAAAATCTACCAGTTCCGGGTCAATTTCAAGAAAAATGAAGGCGAAGGGGAAGGCACCCCCCGGCAGCAGCTCCTCATAGGCGTAATGGACCGCCTGTACCAGCGAGTATTCTTGAATTCGTCTTTTATTCACATAGACATGGATGTACCGTCGGTCCCGTCGGTACATTGAGGGGGAGGCCAGAATAGCCTTGATTTTAAAGTGCCCCCCCTCATCTTCAACCTGGTTTAAGAATTGTGGATTAAATTGGTCCGGGAAGGCGCTTACAATCCTGCTCTGCAGGTCCGAAGCGGGGAGAAAAAGCTTGAGCTGATCATCGGTAAAGAATCTGAGATTGATACCGGGAAAGGGGAGGGCCTTTTCTAAAAAAGTCCGCCTGCAGGCGGATGTTTCCGCTCCGGGACTTTTTAGAAATTTGCGGCGCCCGGGCATTGCATAGAACAGGTCGGCTACATCAACCACCGTTCCTTGGGTCCCCCGGGAAAGTTCAAGGCGGATCGGAGTTCCATTACGTACCTCGAGGGTATGGGGTTCTCCTTCTTCGGGGGCACTTGTGATGCTAAGTTTTGCGCATGCGGCGATACTGGCCAGGGCTTCTCCGCGAAAACCGAGGGTATGTAAATTGTATATATCCCCAACTGCCGAAATCTTACTGGTGGCATGGGGCCTGTAACACAACTCCAGGTCCTCCCGGCTCATGCCGCTTCCGTTGTCCAGAACCCGAATCCGGCGGATTCCTCCCCCTTCGATATACAGGTCTATGGTATCCGCGCCGGAGTCAAGGGAATTGTCCAGCAGTTCCCGGACCACGGAAAACGGCCGGTCGATTACTTCGCCGGCCGCTATTTTTTGGGCTACCGAATCCCGGAGGAGATGAATCCTCCGGGAGGTATTTTTTACTTGATCCATGCTGTAAGAGTACTAAAAGTGTATTCGAGTTTCAATCGTTATGTTCGGTATTATTTTCGGATCCCCATCTTCATACACAATATTCCCCTCTTCATCATGCTTCACGGAGGTGCTTACAATTGCGGCTATGTCCAGAGTAGGGGCAATGGGATAGACAATCTCTCCCTTAACCGAAGTATTTGCATCAAACAGGCTTAACTCATCTTCAGTAAAAGCGGGAATAAAGTTGGTACGGGAATATTCAATTCCACCATAGACTTTAATGAAATCCGCGGCTTTAGGCAGGAGATATACCGATAGGCTGAACTCATCGTTATAGTTGCTTTTATCCTCCAGTTCATCCAAAGAGCGCCAGGGCCACATGTAGCCGGCTTTTACATCAACAAGGTCGAAGAGGAGGGTATGTGCCGAGCCGTAGATTCCCATTACTGAATCGCTGTAGTCGCTGGAGCCCTCACCCCCTCCGTCCAGATAATCTAAATATCCGGTCATGTCCTTTGCAATAGTGCCTCTGATCCTTTCGTAGGTGCTGCCGAAAAAGGTGGGCCGGAAGATTCCGTTATAATAACGCCACTCCAGTTCGTAATCTACATTGAGAACATTACCAAAGATACCGGAGGTCAGGCCGTAGTTGCGGGCAGAATCCATAAAGTTGCCGCCGTCGGAGGAATACACCACATCCCATTCCATTTCACCATTTTTCTGGGGAAGCATGGCCGCCACATCAGCAAAAGGAATAATTGAGATAAAGTCGTTTTCGAATATCGGCAGTTCCATATCGGCACCGACTGTAAAAAAGCGCATTGAATCGAGGGCAACGATACTACCATCGCTTTGGTCCGCTGAAGAGAGCGGGTCGATATCGACAATCGAGGTAAGGCCCATAGCAAAACGGCCGATCGGTCGCATATAGATTCGGCCGCCGAATATTTCAGGCTGGGCAATATCGTTTACCACTACTTCAAAGCCGCTTTTCGGGCGATCGACTCCAAGGTTGAGGCCGACCCTTCTGGCTGCGGGAAAATCGAGGTCATTTGCAAAATTCTCCATAATAGTACCATGGCCGATGGTCATGTTGTGAAGGTTCCCAAGCTTTAGATAGAAGGGGTCCCGCTGTTCAGCCCATTGAAGGTATTGGATCTTCAAAGCTAAATCGGTGAACAAGTCCTGGGCGGCATCCGCCGGTTCGCTTCTCCAGTCATAGTCGCTTCCGAAGGACCATTCATTGTTACCCTCCGGGCGATACCATTGGTCCGGATCAAAAAGATCTTCGTTGTACATAATTGGAAGGTAGAGACCCAGTTTGAGCTTTCCAAAGCTGAGCTGCGGTTTAATTATGGCCTTTGAAAAAGTCTTTCCTTCCATGGTAACCGTACCGATTTCAAAAGCGAAAATCTCACCGAGGGCACGGGCCAATGCGCTTTGTTCCTGGGCATCACCTTGGTCGGCGGCTTCGGGGGTTTCAGTAGATTCGGCTGTTGTCGCAGTTGCTGCGGTCTCGCCGGTTGCCGCCCCCGGAATTTGGGTATCAGCATCTTCCTCTGTTTCGGCTTCATCGGTAACAGTTTCCTCGGCGGCGGGCTCCTCGTCCCCATCATCAACCGGTGCTGTTTCATCAGTTGCTGTTTCGTCCGCTTCCGCGGACTCTTCCTCATCCCCTTCGGTGTCGACTTCATGGCCTGGAACATCTGCGGGGTTGAGCTCTTGGAACTGCAGGCCCTGCATCAGGTCCTGCATCTGCTCCCGGGAAAGCTGGACCGCTTCAAAGCTCTCGGCAAGGGCGTTTGCCGTTGTTCCACGGGTCAGGGTCACGGAGGTCTGGGTAGCGGTGTTCAGAAACTCAACCACCCCCTGGGCAACAAAAGCCCTTTCCTCTTCCCCGGGGAGGGCTATTATACCGAAATCGGTACCCCGGACACCGCACACCGCTGAAGGAGTGCTGACCTGGTAACGGTTCCCTATTCCCGCGCTCGCGGCAATAGCCCTCATTTTGCCGGCGGCAATGCTGAACTTATTGGAGGTGTCCTCACTCTTCTGCAGTTCATCCACCGTAAAGACGGTATTGTCCGAGAGCTTTACAATGGACCCGTTCGGTTCAAGTTGTAACTCCGCTATTGTTGCCTTAGTTCTGACCGTATCGCCGGGCTGAAGCTCCATACCGTAATATACTTCCACCGGCTCACGGGCCGTATCGAGTACTTCAATCTGCGTCCCGTCCTCGTAGTACGCAAGAATTGCCGACGGATCCGCCTCTTGTGCTGTGAGGAGGGAGGGCAGGCAGACCATTGTAATTAATACTAGTATGTTAAATTTTTTCATTGCAAACCTCCTTAGGGCCCTACATAGAAATAGAGCTTGACAGTTTGGCCGTGGTTTCCCAGGACCCGTCTTCAGGTACATACCTCAGGGTATAGCCCAAAGTTATTACCGCAGGACCGGTCTTGTAGTTTAGATTGGCCAGAATAACCGCATCTTCGGGATCGAAGAGCTCTTCAAAATCGCCGATGTTTTTTTTGTCATAGGTGACATCAAAGAAAATACCCGGTATTAAGCCCTCTCCTACCTTGAGAGTTGATCGCAGATGGGGGAGAGTAGAGGGTGTATCGGTTTCCGGTTTAAAGGCCGCGTCTAGGCTGGTCTTAAATACAATAGTATCGCTTAGCAGATTAAACCCCAGGCTTGCCTGCCATCCGGCGTACCCGGGAATTTCGGTAGCTCCTGAATAGATATCGTATTTCGACTGGCGATACAGGTCGTAGGTCCCGTCAAAATAGAAGGGAGCAAAATTGTCCCCTAGGAAAAGCGAGTTGAGACCGTAACTGAGAAACGAGAGGGCCTCTCCTCCTACACCGATCAGTACCCCGTTGTTTAGTTCATCCCCCCCTGGCTGGAAGGCTGTATCGCCGTAGAGGGAGAGGCTGAAAACAGGTTTCTGCAGCAGGGGTTGAATAAAATCAAAGCTGAACATGCTCACATTATCGGGGGTGTAGGTATCTGATCCCCTTTCAAAGTCGTAATTTGCATCGGGCTGAGTATCGGCTGCTCCGGTTATTCCAAGCTGAATATTCTTTATTACCGGCAGCTGAGTAGCAATAAGCGGTCTTACATATACCCGGGAGCCGATTACATCAAGTTGGGCAAGGTTACCCACAAAGGTTTCAATACCAACGTACGGAAACTGTACAAGCTGTCCGTCAACATCAAAAGCAAGACCGACTATCCGCTTCTCCGGTAGGAAGAGTGAATTTGAATAGTTTGCCATGATAAATCCGGTTCCCAGGGTAGCATCGGAGATAGAACCTATTTTAGCATAAAGGGGCTGACCCTTCTGTCCGTATCGCACATAGCGGAAAAGGGGCAGGTAAATATCAAGAAAACTGTTGTTTTCATCGGGAATCCAGTCCTCTTCTCTAAAATCAAGGGTGCTGTCCCCCTCATCATCAACAAAGCGATAATGCAGAGTCAGGCCTAGGCCGATTCCGACCTTTCCCATGACAAATTCGGGGTTAAGACCGAGGCGCTGGTAGGTTACCTGCTCTCCATCCTCATTAAAGGACTCGGCGCCTAGTTCAATAGTCATATTAAAACCGGGGGCGGGGCCGCCGTCGGACACGTCTTCCGCTGTCTCTTGTGTCTCCTGAGTATCAGTTTCCTCCTGAGCGAAGAGTGGAGTGATGGTAAATAATAGAATTAATAGCAGCACGCCGCTAGGATATAAGCGTTTCATTGTACAACTCCTTTAGTTCTCGACTTGTTAATTATATTAAATAAATTAAAAAAGTAAAGAACTGTCGTTTTGGCCTACTCCATTAATTATAGTACAAAAACCGATAAAAAACAGGTTTTCAGAGAGGCAAGTTATGGGAACCATTTGTGTAAGATACGTAACGAGTTTTAGAAGCTAAAAGCTGAGTGTAAGCTCCATGCCAATTTCAACTGCAAGATTGTGCTGTACTGTCTCCTCTTCCACATCTGTATTTTTTAAGCATATATATCCTACACGGGAAAATCCGGATAAAGTCCCCCGCTCTCCCAGGGTCAGCAGGCTTGTATGGCCTGCTGTTATCCTGTGGGTAAAAACAGTTCCCCCGTCGATTGAAAAAGAATACTCCAGTTCATCGGTGTGTTCAATGTGGTTCTCCCCCTCCAGCTTCAGCCTATCTTCAAAGGGAAGGGTTGGGGTAAAGGGGTTTTTTTTCTTGCGGTACAAGCGTGAAGAAATAGTCCTTTTCTCTTCACCAATGCTCTCTTTCCAGCTGTTATCTATCCCGATTACATTGTGTTGTGATAGGTTAAGCTCGAGAAACTGGCTGAGAGTGAATTGATGGGATTCTTCTTCACCGCCGAAGGAGCCTGAATAGAGGAGCGAATGGCTCACTTCTTCAGTTCGGTACCCTTTGAATAGCGGATAACGCCCCAGTCGCCCGAAAAGGTTAAGGGCCGTTGCCCGATACAAGCCGTCTATAAGATACCGGTCGTGAATACTTTCGAGTTCCCTTTTAAGATTTCTCTCAATTCCGAAGGAGAACCGGGTTGGGGCGAATAGGTCGTAGAGCATGGAACCGGGGGTCCTGTCTATGGACAGTTCACTTCTTCCGGAATAGGTCGATTCAATTTGATTGAGGGTCTTGTCTTCAAACTCGGTTTCAAGAGTGTGGTCCCACAGTTCTAGGTAGGGAATATGCGTCCATATGAGGGGAGAGGCGCCTAATCTATCCGGTAGAGTGGCAAGATCATCTGAAAAGTCCTTTTTTTCTCCGTAGGCTTGTTCAAAATCACCGCTTCTCTTATAGCGATGGGTAATGCTGATTGTACGTCCCGAAAGTTCTCCTACCACGGCTTTTAACTGCATATTCCAGCCCCCTTGGATAATCAAGCTGAAGGGGGAGTGCTGGGGCGAAGTAGCGGTGCCCAGAGAGTGGGATAGATGTGCCGAGAGCCCGGACTTCTGGGCGGAGATGCGTAGCTCGTGGTCTGTTTTTCTAAACCGGGGCCCTGAAGTATGGGAGGGTAGAATAAGCTCGGTAAAGCGTACATAGCGGGCGCCGAGACTCTCCTCATCCGGCGAAATATCGGAATTACGGCTTTGATAGCCGGAATTTAGGGAAAGCCGGAACCCCTCGTACTCCTGAAACCGGGCTGAGAAGTCCCACCGGCGGTCCAGTACCGCATTCTCCCAAAGCAGGCTGCTTGTGAAATCAGCCCCGCTCTGCTGGGGGCTTTCCGCACTCACTCCGGCTGTTCGCGAGATATCAACGGCAGAATCGGTATCGGCGGTGTTGATATGTTGTTCCCGATAAGAATCATTGATCTGAAGGAGTTTTCCCCCCAGGGGAATACTGATGCCGTACCCGCCGGCGGGAAGATAATTGAGCTCATCCCATTGGCCGTTGTAATGAAGGTCTATCGTGCTCTGCAGAAAATGAAACCCGAGTTCATTGGTAAAGGCAAGCCTGGAGGCGGGGGCCGGGCTTAAACCGCCCTGATATCCCTCCTGACGTCCATAGACGGTTTGCCGGAAGTGAATTTTGTGAAGCAGGGGCACCTCAGCGATACTAATCAGCGCCCCCTGGTGCCGGTACTCTAAGGCGCTGCGTCCCCCCGCACCGATATCCAGACGCGGATCGTGTAAATAGATTTCGTCGATTTCACAGGCCCCCGCTTCGCGTATGTCCCCTGAAAGGGTAAGGGTATTCACCCCAGAGGCGGAGCTGTTGTGGTCTATTCCCCGGCTTGAGCCTACCAGCTCACCGCCTCCCGGTATCGGATTGCCGTCGACGGTGATCCGCCTCTCATTATCGGAGGTATGCAGGTCCCAAGTATATCGGCGCCACTTTGAATCTTCTTCAGAGTTTTCGGGGGGCTTAAAGGCAACCGCCATACCCTCGTTTTGGGGGTTGTGCAGCGAAAGGATCAGCCTCTCCGGAGGCCTCTCCGGAGGAGGACCCGAGGGGGTACGAAGAAAAAAGGAAAGAGAGCCGTATTCATCCAGGCTCAGGGGAGTATGATAAGCGGTCACTGTCCATTGGTCCTCGGAGCCGGCAGCTGTGGGCCCCTCCCATTGGAGCCGCAGGACCTTTGTGTTGAACACCGATTTTTCATTCAGCAGTTTCGCCTCGGACCTGTCCATGAGCGAATCATAGCTGCCGGCCCCGGGATCAAGGGCGCGGGTGAATACTGAAAAGCCGGTACCCTCGGCGGTAGAGCCGGTAAAAGGGCTTCCCTGCAGGTCGATATCGGCAATCAGAAGCCTCCCCTCCGCTCTTCCCTCCGCCGAAGTTCCTTCGAGGGCCTTCACAATAAATTCGATTCCGGTACCGGCTTTAAGACGCTCCCGGTCCTCCGGGGTAAGGGGAATGGTAATTCGGCGCCAGGAGGTACTGCTGTCGTCGGCGGTTGTCCCGCTTGCGGGGGCGATACTTTTCACTACCGGCTCGGATAAAGACCCGCGGCTGCCCTCTAGTACGTCATTTCCGTCCAGGTCTTCGCTGTTTACCCTGCTTTCGGAGGGCGACCATATAAGAGGAGGGGCTACCGGTAAAATAAAATCGTGGGAATTGTATGAAATGTTGAAGTCAAAGCCCTTGTCGAGGGGTGAATCCTCTTCATCGAGGCTTGAATCCGCATCAAGGTCTTCATTCAAACGGCCGATGAGCAGGTGCATATCTATTTGCCCTGTGGGAGAGGGGGTGTTGCGACCGATGTGTTTCACCAGCAGGGTAATAGCCCTTACATGGGAGAGGTCCTTTGCTCCCCCCCGGTCGGCAATCGGGATGGTCCCTCCAACCCATTCATCGATTTCCAGAGAGTATTCAAGGACCATGGCGTTTCCCTCGGTTTCATTGCCGGTGCCGGCGATATAGGGGCCGGTGCGGTTTTCCTTTTGTGCATCGGGGTCTGCATAGGGGTACTTCTGATCGTCGGGAGGGTCCCAGCTGTAGTGCTTTAGTTCATACCCGCCGGCGAAGCTGTAATTGTAATAGTCGCTGTAAAAGAGGGCGCCCCTTGATGAATGGGGCAGACCCTCACCTCCTGGACTCTCCCCCAAACCCTCGGGCAGCGTCTCGTAGGCTCCGGTAGTACCGGTGGTAACCGGGGCCCCCGGATACATCAGCTCGGGATGTATCTGTACAGGAAATGCGCTGTCGTCCATTCCAAAGAGACGCAGACGACCGGTAGTGTTGGGGCTGCGTACATTAAGCCCCGATTCAAGCTCAAAGCGCACATTGTCGCTTTGATAAGTAAGTCGGCCGGCGGCAAGAATCGAGCCCTCCGATTCACCCGGTTCAACAATGTAGGCATTAGGATCGGCATTCCAGCGGAGCCCCGCATTGAAGTTTGCAGACCAGTGTTCATTGAAGGTAAAGCTGTTTACCGTAGCGGCAAAAATGTCGCCCCCCACCGACCGGGCGGAGGCGGTGCGAAACTTTATATCGACCCGTTCGGTCCGGCCTGGGGGGATAAAAAAGCTGAGTTCTCCGGTGTCCGGGTTAAAGCTAAAGCGCTGTTCGGGTACCCCGTTTCGCTGTACCGTGATGGAGCCTTCCAGCACGTTGGTCCCTAAATTGTAGCTTCCGGCGGGGGAGAGCTGCTCAAGGCGCAGCTCCTTATCAACGGGGGGTGGACTGATTCCTGTTTCAACGATAGAGGTGGGGCTGTAGATGAACTCGGCCCAGGGGCTTTGTTCCCAGGAGCTTTGAGCTGTGGAATAAAGGTCAGTATAATAAAGTAAGGGGTACCGTGCCCGAAAGCTGCGGATTGAAGCCCCCGTCACTGCGATGCGGGCAGTGTGAGTGTCCTGGAACTGCTCAATTGTTAACTTATTCCCCCCCGGGGTCTGCACATTGCTTAACCACATAAGGGTATCCCCCGATTCAGCTTCAACTGGTGCCTCTGTGGCGTACACCGACATCAACTCGAAGGGGTTCCATGTGCCCGGGCTGTAAAGCAGTAGTGAAGGCTGCCCCCCGTTACCTGAAATAGTGCGCCCCCAGTCGGAAAAATCGTCTATTCCCGCAAAGGAAAAGTAGTCGTCGTACTCATCGCCTCCAGCATCCCATGAAAAATCGATGGAAGGGGCGTCTAAAGAGAGGTGGTTATTCTCTATCCCGCACAATGCACCGGTGCCCAGGGAAGGCTCGCCGACGGTGAGTCCGTTTTTTTCATAATATACCAACACCTCCGAATCAGCCGGGCTTGTTAAATAGAGTACTCCCTCGGCGGCGGAGTAGACCATCTCCTCGTCCTTCAGCCGGCGGTAGTTTCGTCCCGCCGTGTCGGTAAGGCTGCCCTTTTGATCGTCCCGCACATACACTTTCAGGGATTCTACTTCTTTATCGGGGAGAATAAAAAAGCGCCCCCGTATAAATGACTCCGGAGGAATCCTCTGTTCTTCGATCAGGCGGCTGCCGCGGTAATGGAGCTCTTCAAGTTGTGCCGGGTCATAGCGGGCTGCAAGATGGTGTTCGGTGGAGTTGCTTTCAAATCGTCCATACCCCCCCAGGGAGTGTCGCGAAGCCTCGGGTATAGAAAATAATCCGTAGTCACCGTAGCCGATATCGGTATTTCCAAACCGCGCCTCCTGAAGAAATTCTCCTTCCTCTCCAAAATATCCGAATAGAAATGTTTCCAGCTGCTGTTCTTCGGTAATGCTGGTCTCAAAGAAATAACGGTCCATATACCAAAGGGACAGGGTCAACTGGGGTACCTGCTCAAACCTGAAACCGTCGGCAAAATCCGAGACCATCGCCGGCTGAATTCCCGATATTCCGTCTCCCCAGCGTATCCCCGCCCCGCTCTGTATCGAGGCGGTCCAGCTTCCCTCAATAAAGAAGTCTACTTCGGCATCATAGAGCTCTGCAGAAAACAGGGCGGTCGGGGCCTCTTCTTCAGGTAGAGGAATTTCTCCGTATGCAGCCGCGCCCGTGAGGCAGAGCCACAGTACAAGAAGAGGAAAAAAGAGTGTTACATCATACCGAATCATCGTATAATTATTTTACACTCAAGGGATCATGTAAATCAGTTTTTTGTCGAAATAAAAAGAAATGAGTAGTGAAACAGAAAAAGCGGCGGGTTTTGTTCGGCATTTGCTGGAGAACCCCGCCTTAAGAAATCAAACGCCTCTTCAAAAGGAAGAACAGCTTCTTGCTTTTCTTGAACTCAACGGGCGTGCTCTGTTCCCGACACTCTCTTCCAACCGTTTTTTTCCGGGGAAAAACTGGCCCGACATTCGTTCTCTGCTCTGTTCCGAGCTGTTCAAAATAACAGATTCGGCGTTACAGGGATATCTTAAGCGTATTGTAGTTGAGCAGATTGAGATGTCCTTTGCCGCCTTTCTCGGTGTACCGAAGGTTTCTCCGGAGGAAATGAAAACAGAGTTATTGCAGCTCAGTAATCGGGTGGTCCACACAGCCAACGGCAGACGGGCCTTAACCGGTAGTTTTAATGCTTTAGCGTACCGTTTGGTAGAAAAATATATCGATCAAATTTTCCAGACCAGGAATTATATCCGCTTTGAAATAGAAAAGGTACAGCGTTTAAAGATGAGCAAGGAAGAGCTGAAGAATATGGTGAAGGTGTCCTTACTCTTGCGACCGGCGGTGTATCTTATAAGAGGTATTGCCCCGGAGGCATCGGGGGTGTACAGAAAGCAAACCGGCAGTTTACAGGCGAACATTGCGGAAAGGGCCCGCGAAAGCATTGCTAAGGGGCTCCCCCATTTTCCGGAACCGGTAATACGCAGCGGGGTAGAGAGCAATATTTCCTTCCAATCCAACTCACAGATTACCGCTACCGCCCGACTGACTCTATTATTCAGTAATTTGGCCCACGACTACAAGCCGGATATGCAGGTTGACCGGGGAGCGGTGAGCCCTGAAAAAAGCTGGTTCAGCGTAGCTCGAAGGAATTTTCGGTATATGGGCTATGATATAAAAATGGTAGATGAATTATACAAAATAGCAGCTGAACAGGGATGGTAAGAGGAATGCGGGGAAGAGTACGCGGATTTTTTGAAGGGCTTGTAGTAATTGCGATAATTCTGGTGCTGATTCAGACGTTCCTGGAAGATGTGGCACTGATTGCCGGCTGGAGCTGGGATGTTCGTAAAATTCTGTTGGTAACCGGTTTCGGCTTCGATCTTTTTTTCACCCTTGAGTTTTTAATCCGGTTCTTTGCATCGGCCCTCCGCAGACAGGCCTCGGAGTACCTGTTTCACCGTAAGGGCTGGATAGATTTTCTTGCCTCGCTGCCTCTGCTTTTATTCAACAGCGGACCCCTTATGGCGGCAGTTTTTCTGGGTGGAGGTACCCTCGGCGGGGTGGGGGGCGTCTTCAATATTCTCAAAGTTGCAAAAGCTATCAGAATAGCCAGAATACTGCGCCTTCTGAGGGTACTGAAGGTCTTTAAACGTATCAAAAACACCGAGTCCGTAATGGCCCAGCGGCATGTGGCAATGATTACCACAACCGCCGTAACAATAACTGTACTCACCCTGTTTCTCTTGAGTGTCCTTCAGCCCCTGCTGCAGTACAGCCCGGGTAGTGCGGAGGTCTTGTCCCATGCAGAAACGGAACTGCTTCAGCGTTATCGGGGGGAAAGCAACCGGCAGTTGGCGGATGCCCTCCCGACCTTGTTAATAATTAAGGAGAATGAAAACACCCTCTATTCAAGATATGAAAACAGCTATTATCGCTCTATGTACGGCCCCACCGATTATCGGTACCGGCACATCGGAAGGTACACCTTCTTTCTATCCCTGAAACCGCTGCTTAGCGACCAAGCCATGAAGAGTCTCTCCTTTTTTCTTTTGATCATTTTGATGGTCCTGGTGTTTTTGCTGTACTACGGCCCCCACTTTGCCTTGACCGTAAGCGATCCCGTCCACGTAATGCGCCGCGGTTTCGCAGAAACAGGATACAATCTGGAGGTTGAAATACCCGCCCGCTACAGAAACGACGATGTGTATCGTCTTGCCGCCCTTTATAACCGAGAATATCTGCCCCTCAAGGAGCGTATAAAGCTGAAGGAGAGGCGCTTGCATAGTGATCTTCGTCTCGATACAATCACAGGTATCTTTGATGATGAAGAGTAACAATGGTTGTAAGTCTCATACAGTTTATTATATATCTTCCGGATGCCGACAGCCTAAAGGAAAAACGCCGGGTAGTGCAGTCGCTAAAGCAGCGATTGCACACCAAATTTAAGCTTTCCGCCGCCGAGGTGGACCTTCACGAATCCATCACCTTTGCTCAGCTTGGGGCCGCCCTTGTGAGCAACTCGAAAAAATACGGTGATGAGGTAATTCAGAAAGCTATTGTCTTTGTAGAGCAGGAAGTCCCCGGCCGCGTACAGGATATCGTAACTCACACCGAGTTTTACTCATAGATCCTTTGAAATAGGTTCTTTGAAGGCAGAAGCCTCGGGACGGGGGAGTAGAATGGACAGGGTATAGGGTTGGGCCCTACTCGTTTTGCTCCATTGGTACGTCTTCGGGGAAGAGGTAAAGCTCACCTATTTTATAGGTATGTTGCGCGGAAAAATTGTGGCGGACCTCATTTTGTGCGATGACTTTAATTTCAAAAAAGTGCTGTAAGGGAGTGAACCCATCAGCATCAACTCGTACCTCGAAGGAAAAACCTTTCTCCTCTCCAACTTTTTCAGCTTTTTCGGGTTGAGGCAGAAAAGTAAAATGCCCTCGGGTACTTTCCACAATGAAATAGGGGTTCTGCCATGTGTAATCTATCATGGGAATCGGTTCGCTGTTTTGAAGCAGCACTACATTGATATTCATCAACGGCTCGAAGGTTGTGCCGTGGAGAATACGACCTATCATGGCCGGAAAATTATATACAGGCCCCGAGGATATGTCCTTCTTTTGTTCCGGTTCATTGGTGTAGTAGGGACGGCGGCGGGTATCGATTTTACGCAGCCCCTCGTTCACCAAAGCTACAATGTCCGCATTGGTCTGCAAATGGTCCTGATAGTCATTCTCGTAATGGGCCAGGCCCCGTCCGGAAATAATGTATTCCGGTTTGATCCGGTTTAAGACATAACAGGCTACATCAAGCCGGCATTGATAACAATTTGCCAGGGGGAAACCGATTTTTGCCTTTTCCTCAAATACTTCATGTACGGTCTCAAAAACAAACTCTTCCATGCTGTTGTGTATTTCCATAGACCGCTCCTTTAGATGTTTTTTAAACTCACTAATTCTTTTACCGCATTACTGCAACTGTAAAAATCCGACATGGTATCCTTCAAACTATAATAGTTGAGGCCGGAAAAGTATATCTTACTGAAGAGGGAAATATTGATGGCATATTCATCCGAAAAGGTGCTCATATAACATCCGTATTCAAAGCAGGTTTCAAACACATCGGGCATTTTACTCTGAATGAAGGGGGCCAGCTGGGGACTGAAGGTTAAATTGTACACCACCTCCAGGAAGCGGTTCTCTTTTTCAATAAAGTACATTCCCTGTAAACCGTTGGCGTGTACAAAGGCGGTACTGTAACTCTCTTCCAGGCGTTCTTCATCGAAGAGTTCATACCCAAGCTCTCTAAATAAAACCTGGACTCTTCTAATTCTCTCTTTCATTATCTTTGAGTATTTCATTCCGTCTTGTCCTTATATTTCACAATACGTGACTATTAAGCTATATGCAAGTCATTTCAGCAATTCGCAATGTGAAAATTCTTAAAATTGTTCACATTGCGAATGCTCGCATTTTGTGTAAGATAGGTAGTTTATCTTAAAGATGGTGTGGGTATTCTCAATTTGGAAGTCTTATGACTTCCAAATTGAGAATACCTGAAGTCATTTTGACTGATCTTTTGTATAATTCAGTGCGTCGTAGATGTGTTCCCGGGTGTAACGGTCCAGGGCGGTTAACTGAGATACAATCGGCTTAAGTTGCGAGCGAATATTGGTTTTATCGTAGGGACATGGTGCCTTCGCCACCGGCATACGGACCTCCTGGGCTATTTTTTCGACCCTTGCCTCTCTGACCTCGCACAACGGCCGAATGACCTGGAGCTTTCCCTCAAAAAAATCCTGTACCGGCCTCATGGATTCAAATTTAGCCCTAAAACAGAGATTGATGAGGGTTGTCTCCACTATGTCGTCCAGGTGATGGCCCATTGCAATAGTCTTAATATTGTTTTCCCCGGCGTATTCAAACAGTATTCGACGGCGGTTTCGGGAGCAGAGATAGCAGTTAAACTCTCCGTGAAATGTAGAGGCAAACATATGGGCCCGGGTCGTCTCAAAGGGAATTTTGAGAGTTTCAAAGAAGGCCTGAAGCTCCTCCGATTTGTCCGCCGGAAGGGGGTATTCAGCCCAGTCGATATGCAGGGCCCGCAGCTCGTAATCTATCGGGAGCCAGCGTTTTCGCAGGGCCAGTGCCAGGCTTAGTGCCAGGGAGTCCTTTCCTCCGGATACCGAAATCAGCACCGAGTCGTTTTCTCGTATCATTGAGTGGTGATTGATTCCCCGGCCGGTATGCTTTACAAAGCGGCGAATCCAGGGGGGGATAACCCCTTCCATAAGGTCGGATACTTCAATCATAGTAAGTCAATACCCTGGGATTTCACTTTTGCCGTAAGTTCTTCGGGAAGATAGACCCGCAGCTTTCGCAGCGAATCGGTAAAACCCTTTACAACCGGGCCGCTGAAAACCGAACCCGAGGCGGTGAAGGGCACAAAAACCCCGTCCTGATAAATCGGCAGATCAACTTCAAAAGAAATAGGCTCCGGTATGTCGATCAGTACCTCATAGGGCTTAACCCCCTGCCGAAACCGCGTGCTGAGACGGCGTGCGATTTTTTCCTGGGCGGAATTGCGGTTTTCTAATTTTGTAAGATCGCAGTGGAGGGTATTGTGGGGATCGAAGTTCAATTCATAGGCAGTTTTGTAGAGCCGGCGGTGCAGTACCTCTTCAATTAACTGAAAGGGGGGGTGAGAGTCGGCGGGGAACTTACGGAAAAACTCCTCGTCATCCAGCCAGTAGAGGTCGCCGGAGGTAATTTTACCGTCGATCATCCCGGAGTATACCCCTTGTTTAATCATGGCCGTTGCGATTCTCACCGCCCGATGCCAGTACACAGTACGGTACATCAAATACTTTGAAAACAGTACATTCTCCACCGCGGTTACCCCGTCCGATTCTATCGCGATTCCCTCAGTAGGATGGGGCAGCATTTTATGCAGCACAAATTGGCTGTCCTGCATACCGTAGGGAACACCACAGAAAAAGGCGTCACGGTTTAGGTAGTCCAGCTTATCCGGATCCAGTACTCCGGAAAGCAGTCGGCGGTAGAAGGGGACTTCTGTGTGCTCCGGCGGTGTCATATGTTCATCTACAATTGCCGCGACCATCTCCGGCGGGCAGCCGACATGGTCCCGCAGGGCACCAGCAAGGGGTTCGGAGAGTACCCCCTCGGCAGTCAGCTGCTCATGTTCTTTCAGGGGCAGTTCCTTCAGGGAGTGGGCAAAGGGAAAGTGCCCCAAATCGTGCAGGAGTGCCGCCGCTAAAAAGGCCTTTACCCCCTCAAGGCTCAGGGGTAGTTCTTCACTTTGTTCCAGCAGTGCCAGCAGGAGCAGTCGCGAGAGGTGAAATACCCCAAGGCTGTGGTTGAGACGGGTATGAACGGCCCCTGGATATACATGAAAGGAGGGACCGAGTTGTTTAATTCTTCCCAGTTTTTGAAACGAATCAAGGGCTACTACCTTTTTAAAGCCCGAAGAAAGGTAAATATGCTGCCATAAGGGATCTCGAATAGGCTCTGTATAGTCGTGAATCAAATGGCGGAAAATTGAATTGCGTATAGTCGGGCTCATACAGCCCCCATATGGACACTCCGGGTGTATGACATGTTGGTCTCCAGCTTTCGTATAATTTGTATAATTCTTATAATTTTCAAGGTCTGGACAGTCTACATCAGGTATTCTTATTTTGGAAGTCCTAGGACTTCCAAAATGACAATACCCACACCAACTTTAAGATAAACTACCTATCTTACACAAAATGTGAGCATTCGCAATGTGAAAAATTTTAAAATTTTTTCACATTGCGAAATGCTGAGTCTACATACTCTCATTTTATTTGGCCATACGCATTTAAAGACCTAGGGTTTGGCTATGGTTTGACAAAAACCCTTTCATCGTATACCAAGTAGTAGTAAATAGTATGAAACAGTTTAAAAGCGGATTAGTTTCTTTCATTCTGATTTCGACCCTTCTATGGCTTTTTTTGGTCGGTCTAAATTCCTGCACCAAGAGCGAAGACTCGTCCTCCGATTCATCCACCCCCCGCACAGAAAAGGGGCAGCCCCAGGACCACTCTCTCAGCGGGAAGCCCGAAAACGGGGAAGAGCAGAAGCCCATTGAAAAACCGGAGCGCACCTTAATATTTGGCGAGAACACGGAAACAGGGGCAAACAAAACAATGGGTGAAGAAGCGGAGGAATCCCCTGAAACCGAAGTAGAAATAGCAGAACCATCGGTGACACTTCAGCGGAATGGGGCCTTTTTGCAGCGTGCCGGCACGCAGGATTATTATCCCTTCGATCTGGTGATAGGCCGGTTGGCCCCTATTCATAGTGATAAAAGTGATACCGGCATTATTGCGCAGAGGGCGGAGCGCTTTTTACGCTTCGCCCTTGAGGCACAGTTCGAGGAGCTCCGGAAATTAAGCTCCCCCTCGGCAGAGGATGCCCTAGTAAGACAGGTAAAAAAATGGCCGATAGAAGAGATAGGGATAGAGGAAATTCGAATTGGCGCGGTTGAGGTGGAGGATGGCCGGGCCCTGTTTGATTTTAGAATTATTGCCGGCACCGGACGTGTTGCCGGAAGTGCGGTGGGGGTATTTCAGGAGAAGGAGTGGCGGATTCAAGCCTTGGAGTTCAACGGAGGAGAGCTTTTAACTGAATATAGGGCACCGGATTATAGCGAGTTTCCGGATATGTACGGGTTCTTTCAATATTAAATGACCAGGAGAATGTAAAATGGGTGAAAAAGTAGGGAGAATTGAACAGGAGTATGTATTAGGTGTCATCTGTGACCAGAACATGCCGATTGATATTCACGGCCGTGAAATTCAGGTGAAAGGTACGGCGGTTGAGAGTGAAGATGATACACTCTATGTAAAGTGTGATACCGATGAAGGCAAGTTGTTCGAGCGTGGTGATGCGGTGCGGGTATATTTTTCCTATTTCGGTCATACAATGATGTTTGAGACAAAAATAACGGAAGCCGGGGAAACCCTCCAGTTGGCAGTACCCCCGGGCTTAATAAAAAATCTCGAAAGAAAGTTTGAACGAATACCCCGCCCTGAAGGGCTTTCAATGAGTTTCGAGTATGAGGATGTGACGGTCAGACTCGGTTTTCCCCAGTCCCGGGAGTACCGGGAAGTAGATGAACCTTTGATTTCCGAGTATTTCGACACTGATGAAATACAATCATTGATTTCACAATTCAGAGAAAAAGCAAAGGGCTTTGCTGAGCATAACAACATTGTGATGTTTCGTAACCGTGAGCCCTCGAGCTTTGAAGAACGCCTGATTGCCGATACAGGGAAGAGCCTCTTTATTTCACAGCTCGATCGCGGTTTGCCCTGGGAAGGACAGATTGTTCAGCATCCTGTAATTGCTCAAGAGCTTTTTCCGGACCCCACAGAGCAGGACGGCAGTTATCTGGGGATGAACCGTCAGCAGGTGAAGGCGTATTTTGCTGAAAAAAGCGGGAGCGGTACTTTTTCCGAAATTTACTGTCCGATTATTTATTTGCAGTATGTGGTCGGATATGTGCATCTGTACAATACCCATAAGCGTAAACGCCCCTTTACCCTGGATACCCTTGATTTTGCATTGGAGTTTTCCTACGTACTGGCCTATGCTTTAAAAGAAAACGGCTATTTTCAAAGTGATAAAAAAGAGAGAAAACATTTTAAGGCGGAAATTATAAATATCAGCGCCTCCGGAATACTCTTCTCCTACCCCTCAGGAGAGCTTTCCCGGGCGATTCGTATATATACCGACCTTGACCTTTTGCTGAATATTGAAAAACGGTCGATTCGGGTTGGCGGTCGTGTCATGCGGCGATACGAAATGAACGATATGGCGTATTTCGGGGTACAGTTTATGGAAATTCAGCCGGAGGATTTCCGTTTTCTCTTTGACCATGTGTACGGACGCCCTTTTACGGATAAGGACGATCAATTATGGGAGGGAGGGGCAAAACCCCCGCCAATCGAACTGTAATAACAAAGGAAGCATCAAAATCGACCCTCAAGTTCTCTGTATTCTCAGCTCTTCAAAAATATGTACCAGCTTATCGTAGGTTGCGCTTCCGTAGTCAGAGGAAAATCCCAGTATCTGGAGGCCCAATGCGAATAAGGGGCCGTCCTCTTTACTCCAGCGAATTTGGGTAAGTACGTTGAAGGGTTCTAATTTGAGGTCCGGATGGGAGATGAGGGTAGTATGTATTTGTTCTCCTACATCAGGAATAGAGTTGTCGAAAATGTCCACCCGCAGTCCGGTGGAGGACAAATCGCGGACATAGCCGATAATATCGTAAAAGAGGAACACCGTCTTTGCATAAGACATTGACCGGTCAAAAATTCTTCTGTTCTGCATATACTTGACCCTCCGGTACAGAAGTTTGTTCTTTTTCCGGCGGCACCTTGTCCTCCCGGAACGGGACTGTGTGGAGCTCGATTATTGTGCCTGCAGTTACCCTAGGGTCCCACTCAACAGGCTTTTCGTGGGGGTCGATAAAGGAAATTGAAAAGAACGGGAATGTCTTCCGGGCCAGATAGAGACCCAGCCCGAAGCGCATATATTCATGTTCCTGACGGTAACGTTCAAATTCTTCGTTGTGAATATCAATTTCATCAACCTTGGTGTGTATGTCATAGGGAAGCTCTGAAATATCAAATCCGCCTCCCCAATCCCGAATATAAATGTGAAAACCCTCTTTACGCTCCTGAAATCTCAATAAAATCGGGTCGTTTGCGTTTCTTTCACGCTGAGCACGGAGAGAATTGTTGAGCAGTTCAAGGACGGAGTAGGTGATGTGTTCGGTTGGAATGAAGGAACCGATAAATTTTACTCTATTGAGTTTTGCCAGAATTTCCTGAAAGGGGGTTTCAGGTGAAATTCTAAATACAAGCCTTTTACATTTTGTTGAACCGTACTCTATGTATTTTTCCATATTCCTGTTATCACAAATTTACGTCTCTTTTGTCAAATTAATTGCTAGTGAAAATTCTAATTTACTTTACATTGTTCGATTCTACGTTAAAATAAACACGAATGATTAATATTACCATAGAAATTGATGGTGTGCATCAATTAATGAAAACAGATGCACATTCGGCGGACAAAATTGTACAAGGAATTCAAGCTCTTTTTCCGGCTCCTCTCTTTCAATCGGAATCGGTGAAGTCTCCTTTATATCGATTTAGTTGTGATGAGGATGATATTGTTCTCTATAAAATCGTGGAGGTCCTCCGATCACTCTTTCAAATGCAAACTGAGTGGGCCGATGATATCCCCGGTTTTACCGTATTAGTTCAAAAGGGCGGATTACTGAGAAAAAGTCAGAAGAAGAACGGAATTGGGAACGAGGTCCTGATGCTCCCCGAGGAAAACGGGATCTGGTGTGCCCCCGCAACTGCCGATGCAATTAGTCACTTTGTCCACTTTAAAAAAGTAGAGGGCTATTACAAGATCATTGATTTTGAACGCGAGGTAGTGAGTCCCCAGGACACCCCCGAACTCTTTGGTACTGGTGGTCTTTATGATCAACTGATAGATTTGATCCTCGAAGTAGATTCGGGATATCGATGTATCACCCTCCTGCAGGGGCCGCAGTTTAGTGGAAAAAGGCTCCTGATCCGTTCGGCTTTGCATGCCGTTGAAGCCGGCATGGGTGGGGTAAATTGGTATGAACTAGACTATTTTACCGGCCTAGGCTCGGTGTTTGCATTTCTTGTTTATAATTTTGATAAAAAAGTACTGGCTGAGTTTGATGATCTCTTATACTCCAATGAGCTGGAACTGTGGAAGCAGCTGCGCACACTGCAGGAGATAGAGCCGGCTGTCTGGTCGGATACCGACCTTAAGCTCTATTTTCAGCTGTACCTGAGGGCTTACGGGCGTCGGATGAAGCGGGAGCTCTTGCCCCCCGTTGTTATTGTGTATGGATTTGATCAATACCCGGAGGAAGTACAGCATTTTTTAGCTGCCCAATTTGAACTTTTGCTTCAAACTGGGGAGGGGATACCGGTAATAACTCTGCGAGAAGAACAGAATTTGATTCCAATGGAAGATAGTACCGAAACAGTAGTGCTTGAAATAGAGGAGTGGCATAAGCAGCTCCACACACAGTTTGGTGAAAGGCTTGCAAGCCCTTACGAGGCATATGAGTTTAGTGGTGATCCGCCTCAGAGGGGAGATTTGTTTCAAAAATCCCCTGAAGAGCTTTATATCGTTTTGCATATCTGTTTTGCCCTCAAGGGGCTGCTGAACAAGGAATTACTCCTGGAATTATTACAGGAAGTGGGGATTCGCCGGAATGAGGCCGAGCAGAGTCTTTATCAGTTGAGCGCCCTTGGTTTTATTGGGAACACCGATCACTATCCACCGGTACGTCCATCGATTCCCGAAGCAGTGAAAAAGAGCCGAATGTTAGATAGGACCCGCATCAACTACTATATAGAGCAGTTTCTCATGTCCCACCTGGGGGAGCTTAATTTTTACGATGTTGTCCATATCGCAGAGGAGCTGGATTTCTCAGCGGATAGTCTGAATAAAATTACCCGTTGTCTGGAAGAGGCCTTGCTTTCGGATATTGAAGTACCCCTTCAGCCATTAATTGCAACGCTGCCGAAGTGGTTCTCCGAGCATGATAAGGCTGCAGCACTGTGTACAGAGCTATTAGCCTGCCTTCAGGATGGTGCCTTAGAAGCGGCGGAGGAAGTATATCGGGACTTGTTCGGCCGGGGAGAAGAGGATGTGCCCTCGGATACCGGAGCTCCCGGGGTATTATTTTTGTACACGGAGGGTTCTTATTTATGGAGGAAAAGGGGGGACTATAAATTAGTTTTAGACAAGTCAAAAAAAGCCCTTCTCCAGGTTCAGGAACAGAAATTTCCCGAACTTGAAGCCCGGGCCACCCTCCTGCTGGGTAAAGTCATGCTGACCAACGGAAGAATGAGTGAGGCCGCCGAGTATTTCAGACAAGCCCGGCAAAAGACCTTTGATACAGCCCTCACTTCAGCTGCCTGCGAGAGTACTGCATTAACCGCCTTAACCCATTTTATTAACGGCGACTATTCATTAGCGGCATCCCACGCCCAGGCGGCCCAACAGAAAGCCGTTGCTACGGGGCGCCGTCTCTGGGAGAGGTATACGATGATGCTTCAGGCCCGCATACAGTTTGAGCTCGGCCGTTACAATGAAGCCCATGTGCTGTTTCAGAAGCTCCTTACCCACGACCAGCTCTATTTCCATGGGGAGAAAAAGAATTTGCTCACCTCTTGGGTGTTGCGATCCTCCATGTACCAGGGATTCATCCATTATTCCGAGGAAATACTAGAAAACCTCCCGGAAAGCTCTGAGACACTCTTCTTTCAGGCGGAGGGTCACCTCTTAAATCGAGATATAGAAGAGGCCTATCGCTATATTGTCGCGGCCATACAGCATCGTAAAGAACATGAGCAAAATGATATTCTACCGATTGCCCGTCTCCCTGGGGACGGGTTTGAACCCTATGAAAGTTTTGCCCTCAAAATACCCGGAGTGTACGATGTTCCTCTGCAAATTATGTATGCTGTTGAAGGCTTTCTGCTCAACGAGCTTGGCCGGGAAGAGGAATCGGAGGCGGCGTTTGAACGTCTCTTTGCCCAGGAGCGCCTCACCCGGCAGGACCCGTACCGGCATCTCTACTATTACTTTCGTACCATAACTCTCCCGGTACATAACGAGAAGGAAGAGCTTAATATGACCACCCTCCTGAGTAAGGCCTTCCAGAGCTTACAGAAGATTGCCGGCCGGATATCCGATCCCTCCGACCGGCGAAGCTATGTATCGATGAATTACTGGAACTCTCGCCTGTATTCCCTCAGCCGGCGCTATAAGCTGGTATAAACTGCTATAAGCCGGTTTACACCGGGATGTCCTTGTCGCGGGGCTGCAGTTCCGGAAGCTCAAATTCATCGGGGAGGGGGACCGGTTTTCCCTCATTATTTACACAGGCCCAGGTGATGTCGCCGGTGCAAAGTTCCGTTCCTTCCCGGTACACAATCTGCCGAAAGACCCCGCTGAAACGCTTTCTTTTCACCGACTCGGTGGTCACAAAAATCTCATCATTTAGATAAGCCGGAGCTTTATAGTGTGCCTGAATTTTAGCTACAAAAAGGCTTAAACCCTTCTCTAAAAGTGCCTTGTAATCAAATCCGATTGTATTTAAAAAATCCATCCTGGCTGCTTCAAAATAGTTGAGATACGTGGCGTTATTGACATGACGATGCATATCCAGCTCGTAACTGCGAACCTGTGTTGTCCATGTGTGTATCACTTGAACTCCTCCTGTAAAGTAGTACCTGTAAATTATTATTTTTAAGCATATTGACACAAAATGCAATCCATTGGTATATTCTTTGAGACACGTGGTGGCGTAGCTCAGTTGGTAGAGCAATCGGCTCATATCCGGTTTGTCAGGGGTTCAAGTCCCTTCGCCACTACTTTTTGAGCATTCGCAATGTGAAAAATTTTGGATAATTTTCACATTGCGAATTGCTGTTTTAAGCCGTTCCTGCTTTTCAGGGCCGGCTTTTTTTTGTATAGTTCAAAAATGGCTGAGTTTAAAAAGGACCTTCAATTCTGGAAATTTTCCTTTTACGGTTTTGTGAAGAATCTGCGCTTTTTCGACCCTTATCTGATACTTTTTTTTAGAGAAGTGGGAATTAGTTATTTTGAGATAGGCGTGTTGTTCAGCATTCGTGAAATTGCCACAAACATCTTAGAACTGCCTACCGGTATAATTGCAGATTCCTACGGTCGACGCAGGGCGATGATGGCCGCCTTTTTTGTGTACATCCTCTCCTTTGTGGTGTTTTATTTCTTTCCCGCCTTTATTCCCTATATTGGGGCCATGCTGCTCTTTGCCGTGGGTGAAGCGTTCAGAAGCGGCACCCATAAAGCGATGATCCTCGATTATATCACCAGAAATGGAATGGCCGATCAAAAAGTCCACTACTACGGACATACCCGCAGCTGGTCTCAGAGGGGTTCGGCCCTCTCTGCTCTACTTGCCGGACTGATTGTCTTTGTCCATGGTCAGTATCATCAGGTATTTCTCTACAGTATACTACCTTATATAATTGGATTCTTTCTCATTAAAAGCTATCCCGAATACCTCGATTACAATGATGCCGCCGACGAATCCAAGTCGAGTATATCCGAGGGTGAGAGCACGAATGTGGGGGTTAAAATAAAACGGGAACTTCGTGCTTCCGTTAAGGCGACGCTGAAGGATTTTCGTGATTTGCTGAATTATAAAAAGTTACGCTGTTTAATGTTGAACTCAAGTGTATACGACGGGGTTTTTAAAACCGCAAAGGACTATATTCAGCCCATTATGAGGAACCTTGCCCTTGGCCTTCCCGTGTTGATGGCCCTTGGAGAGCAAAAGCGAGTCGCACTGATGATCGGGGCCCTCTACTTTTTTCTTTATATGCTTACAGCGGCGGTTTCACAGAGGTCCGGAAAAGTGGCTGAACGCTTCAGCACTCCGGAGAAGGGCTTGAATCTTACTTACCTTGTGTCCATCCTGGTTGTGGTTGCCCTAGGGGTGAGTATGCTGTACAATGCCTCCTTAGCGGCGGTGGTGTTGTTTATAGGTTTTTATGTACTGCAGAACCTCCGCAGACCAATGACCCTCGGCTATGTGAGTGAAAAAATCAAGGGGACGGTGATGGCCACCGGTTTGTCGACTGAAAGTCAGTTAAAAACCCTGATTGTGGCGGTTGCAGCACCGATCTTCGGTGCTTTAGTAGATACTGTCGGCATTGGCTGGGCTATGTGCGCCCTGGCTGTTATTCCTCTGGCTGTATATCCACTCCTGCGGGTACAAAAATAGTAGATGAAGGTGTAAAGATAAATGACGGGTTTTTTTATAAAAAAGGCTTTTTTTGACGGGTGGGACAATCTCCTTACACTTGTTGCGCTGAACGCCGGTTTTGTGGTGCTGATAGTTCTGTTTTTAGCCATACCGATGATCTCATCAGGTGTAGTGGTTCTTACTATTTTTCTAATGGTGATTGTTGTGTATTTGTTTCACTTTTACTCCGCCGGTGTGTCCATGTTCTTAGGCGACCTCGCCCTGGACCGTTCTCCGGAGTTCAGGGATTTACCCGGATACATTGCCTCTACCTGGAAACTGGCCGCGGTGTTTGGGACAATTACAAATGTACAGATACTGATCCTTTTAATCGGTTTTCCCTTTTATATTTCTCTGGGGGGTGTGCTTGGATTGGCCGCTATGGCTATTCTTTTCTGGGTTTCTGTGTTGTGGGGATTAATAACGATGTGGATTTTTCCCGCCCGCCGTCAGCTGAACAGCGAGGTTAAAACGGTCCTCAAAAAGAGTGTTGTTCTTTTTTTTGATAACCCCGGCTTCTCGGTTTTCCTTGGGTTTTACACGCTGTTTAATTTTGTGCTCTCCGTGGCAACCGCATTTTTAGTACCCGGTATAAGTTCGATTCTCTATTCCCATCAAATAGCTTTGAAACTACGCATGTTTAAGTACGACTATCTTGAAGAGCATCCGAATACAAATCCAAAGGAAATACCCTGGGGAGCCCTTCTTATGGAAGAAAAAGAGAAAGTTGGGCCGCGATCTCTGAAGGGAATGATTTTTCCCTGGAAAGATTAGATTTACATGGCAATAGAAGTTGAATTGAAGGCGTGGGTCGAGCAGGTAGACACGCTTCGAGACAAAATTCTTAAAATAGCTGAACCTCACGGTCCCTTTGATAAAAGAGACACTTACTTTTCCCTCCCCGGGCAGGATGCATCGCTTTTTCGTATACGCAGGGAGAAGGAAAAGAATACCGTTACCTATAAAGAGAAGGAGCTTCTCGATGGTATAGAGGTGAATCAGGAACATGAGTTTACCGTTGACGACGCCGAGGCATTTACAGATTTTTCCCGCTACCTTGGCTATGGTCTTTTCATTGAGAAACATAAACAGGGTACTCTTTATAGGTGGGAAAATGTAGGGATTGAACTCAGTCGTGTAGAGGGCCTAGGCTGGTTTGTGGAAATTGAGGTACTGGTTGCTCGTCAGGAAGAGGTACCGAAGGCCCGTGAAAAGCTGCGTCATGTGCTGCAAGAGCTTGGAATAACTGAAGAAAAAATAGAACCTCGGTATTATAATGAGATGCTGAAAGAGAAAAAAACTAAAACATAATGGGGAACAGTAATGGGAATTATTGAGTTATACGATGTTTCTCTTTCCTTTGGGGAACACCAGATATTACACAACTTGACCCTCGATTTTTGGGAAGGTCATATTCATGCGGTAGTAGGGCCGAACGGCGCCGGAAAGTCTACCCTGGCCCATACAATAATGGGTCTGCCGGACTACCGTGGCCATACGGGGGACATTCTTTTAGATGGAAAGTCGATAAAAGGGCTTTCAATAAATGAGCGTGCCAAGCTTGGTATAACCCTGGCGTGGCAGGAGCCGGCACGGTTTCACGGTATTGAGGTGCGGGAGTTCATACAAAGGGCTTCTTCAAAGAGCGGGGGAGAGAAAAGCCCCGAAGAGGTGATGAATATGGTCGGTTTGGATCCCGACAGGTACCTGGTCCGCGATGTCGATACCACCCTCAGCGGGGGAGAACGTAAACGGATTGAGCTTGCCTCGATTGTAGCAATGCAGCCAAAGGTAGTGTTGATGGATGAACCTGACTCCGGGGTTGATATTGATGCGATTCAGGCAATATTTCAGGTGCTTGAGTCGTTGAAGGAACAGGGGACCACGGTAATTATGATCACCCACTCGGCGGAGGTATTGAAACACGCCGACCACGCCTTTCTGCTGTGCAACGGGGCCTTGGTCGATAAGGGGACGGTGGAACAGCTTAGTTCCTATTTCGAGCGCAAATGCGTCCCCTGTACCCACAAAAATGTACCCGATGAAGAGGTGAAGATATGAGTAATCAGTCTGCAATTGATACACTGCTCTCCACCATTAATATGCACAGTCACTCCTTCGAAGAAAATACCGCCCACGTAGAGATTCACGGCAACCGTGTACTCAACACCACACTGGTGGAGGGGCTGAAAATTGAATCGAAGGAGACCGACCGTGGTGTCGATGTCGATATTCTGGTAGAGGCCGGAACGGTAATTGATGAACCGGTATATTTCTGCTTCGGCATGCTGGAGAACGGCCTGCAGCACATCCGTATGAATGTACGCTTCGGCGAATACGCCAAGGCCCACTTTATTTCCCACTGCAGTTTTTCGAATGCCACCGAAGTCGAGCACATTATGGATGCCGATATTCATCTGGAGAAAGGTGCGGAGTATACCTATTTCGAGCGCCACGTTCACAGTATGGACAGTGGAATAAAAGTGGTCCCCAAGGCCAAGGTGACTCTGGAAGATCACAGCCGGTTTTCGACGGAGTTTGAGCTGATTAAAGGACGAGTAGGGCTTATTGATATCGACTACGAGGCGGAATGCGGCCCCTATTCAGTGTTGGAGCTCCTCTCGCGTATCAGCGGACGTCAGGATGATGTTATTAAAATTCGAGAAGCCGGTCACCTGTATGGGGAGTATTCCCGGGGGGTGCTTACCAGCAATATTGCCGTGCGAAACCAGGCACGGGCAGAGATATATAACGAGTTGACCGCCACCGCTGAGGGGGCTGCCGGCCATGTGGATTGTAACGAAATTGTACAGGACCAGGGGCGGGCAAAGGCGATACCGATTGTAGACGTGCGTCACCCCAAAGCCCATGTAACCCACGAGGCGGCCATTGGTTCGGTCGATTCAAAACAGCTGCAAACGTTGATGTCCCGGGGGCTTACTGAGGATGAGGCGGTGGAAATGATAATACAGGGTCTGCTGCGCAAATAGGTGCGGCGGGCAGTTTGGACGGTTCAGGCGTTTCAGAAGCAGCCGGTGTGGCGGGCGGCCCAGCATATGTGACTGGCGGGGCCCCCGTTGGTCCACCTTCGGGCTAAGGGGGCTTAACTCTCGCTATCAGTGTTAGTCCCTCCGCCCCAGTCTTTTTCTGCTTCTGTTTATTTTTCAGCGGCCGCTGGTATTTCTCCGGCTTTCTGAAGGCCGAACTTAGTCAAAATCGGACCAATCAGCTCGAAAAAGATACAGGTTGCAGTGACCGTAGTAATTACGGTGCTGCCGATTTCCTCCCCCCATGTGCCAAGGGCCGAGAACTCGTGTTTTACAATCAGGGCCAAACCGATTGCAACACCGGCCTGACTGAGGATCCCCAAACCGAGGTACTTGCGAATCTTCGGTTCGGCACGGCCGATAGTGGCCCCGAGGGAGGCCCCTCCAGCCAAACCGATAATGCGGCTGACAATGTAGATAACCCCCAGAAGTCCCAGCGAGGGCAGAGCAGCCACATGGAGATTCGCACCGGCAAGTACGAAGAAAAGCACGAACAGAAGGGGCATCACATTCGACAGTTCATCCTCAATCTTTTTAAGAAGACTATTTGCCTGGGTATTTACTACTAAAAATCCAAGTACCATGTTTGTCAGAATAAGCGATAGATGCATAATTCCACTGAGGCCGGAGACTATAAGCACTGTTCCAAACAGAAGAATAAAAAGGTCCCGTTTATTTGAAAGGCGCCGGGCGAGAAACACAAAGATAAGCCCCATTACAATTCCCACCAGTAAACTCAGGCCGACTTCAAGCAAGGGTGGAGTAATCAGTGCGAGAAAACTCTTCGCTTCGGTGCCTGTTGCCTGCATCACAAGACTCTTGGAAATTGCAGCGGCGAACCCGAAAATGATTATCCCCAGGCCGTCGTCAAAACCCACCACCGAATAGAGGGCCTTAGTAAGGCTGCCCCGGGCTTTATACTCCTGGATTATTGCAACCGTTCCAGCCGGGGCACTGGCCGGGGCAATTGCGCCGAATATGAGACTCAGGGCAAGATCGCCGGTAAACCAGTACACCCCCAGAGTGACAAGGGTGAAAGCGAGCAGAGATTCGGTGATTATAATTACAATTATTGCAATGCCCTGCTGCTTGAGGGTTGTCATCTTCAATTCGAGGCCGATACTAATTGCCACAAAACCGAGGGCTACCTCGGTAATAAATCCGAGGTTATTCTGCATATGTTCGTTGAGCATATTGAAAAGGCTTGGCCCGAGCAGAACTCCCACCAGCATAAAGCCTATAATCGAAGGCAGTTTTACATATTTGGTAACCTTTCCAAAGTAGAGGCCCGCCATGGTCATAATGCCCACTGCCAGCAAATAGGGAATGTCTAGTGCTCCGATTGTCTGTTGTAGTGATTGTAACCCTTGCATATGCTTAGAAGTCTATCGAGCCTGAGGCATACATCAGTTCTTGGGCGGTAATAAGTATGCCGGGATTGTCGGCATAGCTATCCTCAATCAGGTTGATCTGTCGAATCAGATTGTTGCAGCGCCCCTTGGGTACTACCGTCTGAATGAGGCGGTTGAAGGTGGAACTGCCCTCAGTCCAGTAGGAGGAGAAGAGGGGCAGTCGGTTGAGATACTCCCCCGCATTTTGAGTTTCAATTACCGTAATCGATCCCTCCACCTCGGCGGAGAGCAGCTCGAGAACTTCGTCGAAGATTTCTTCCTTCTGGATATAGGTGTTAATGAGACAGTATCCTTCGGTATCCGGTTTTTCCTCGCGAATTGTAAGGTGCTCTTTGAGCATCCCTTCGATCTGCTCCGGTGACTCCTTCGACAGTAAATTATTCACCGCGCCGGGGGTTTTGATCATTTTGCTGATAGCCGACAGAATTTTGATATGTCGGTTGCGCTGTTCGGTCGGGCCGATAATCAGAAAAAAGATCTGTACCGGATTCCCATCGATCGAGGCAAAATCAACTCCCTTTGAAGTAATCATTACGCCCAGAACAAAATCTTCAAGGTTATCGACGGCACAGTGGGGAATTGCCACTCCCTCACCGAAACCGGTGCTTCCAAGGGCCTCTCGCTGTTCGAGGCGCTTGAACAGATCCTTCTGCTTGTATTTAGAGAGAACCTTTGTCTTAGCCGCATGTTCGGCTAATATATCGAGGGCCTCCTGCTTGTTCTGCGGTTCGGCATCGGTAAGAATAAAGTCTACATGTAACGGAGTATGTGCTGTACTCATATAAAGCTCCTGCTAGTTTATTTACTACTAAACTGATATACTGTTTTTCTAAGATACCGTTCTTTCGGCTTCAAAAACACAGTGGGAAATTCGGGATGATTGACCGCATCAGGATATTCCTCAGTCTCGAGGCACAGGGCATCGTGGGGGCCGACTTTTCCGCAGCGGGTAGCCAGGTCCTGAAGAAAATTGCCCGAGTAGAATTGGATCCCCGGGGAGATAGTGAACACCGTCATGGTACGGCCGCTGTTCGGCTCCCTTACACGGGCCGCCGGTAGAGAGAGGGCATTTTCCTCGGAAAGGGTAAAACAGTGGTCGTAACCGCCGGCTGCTTCCAGGTCCTTCCCAATTGGCTTGGGTGTACGGAAGTCGAAGGGGCTGTCTTTTACAGGTGCTATTTGTCCGGTCGGAATCAGCTCTGAATCTACCTGGACAAAGCGCTCGGAGTTCAGCTGGAGAATGTGGTCCTTTATGCTGCCGCTGCATTCTCCTCCGAGGTTCCAGTAGGTATGGTTGGTCAGATTGACCGGGGTGGTCCGGTCGGTGGCCGCTTCGTAGGAAAAGCTCAGCTCGTTTTTTTCAGAAAGCATTACCGTAAGTTTTACATCGAGGGTGCCCGGATATCCCTGGTCCCTATGTTCGCTGGTAAGGCTCAGGGTAACACCGGCCTCATCCTGTTTCTTAACCGGATACGCCTCCCATACTTTGCGGTTGAACCCCTCGACACCTCCGTGGATGTGGTGGATACCCTTGTTATTGGTATCCAATTGATATTCGGTATCTTCCAGAACAAAGCGGCCCCGGGCGATACGATTGGCAAATCGTCCCACAGTAGCCCCGAAATAGGGGTGGGGGCCTTCATAGCCGTCGAGGGAATCAAAACCGAGGGTTATCTCATCAATATTTCCCGAATTATCCGGTGTTTTTACCGAGGTGAGGGTAGCACCGTAACTTATTAGTCGAAAAGAGACTCCATGGCTGTTCTCAATAAAGAACTCGTCCACCGCTTCGCCGTTTTTTGTTGTGCCGTAGGGTGTGCGTGTTAACTGCATTATTATGCTCCACTTACAATTTTTTTAGGGATCAATCCCGCTCGCCCAGGAGTTCCTTGAGTTCACGAATCTGGGTCACAATTTTACTTCGATCATAATTGCGGAACCGTTTCGGCACCATCTCACGGCTGGTGCACTCCAGTACCGCCACCATATTCTGTAGTTCTATTTCATGGGGGTAAGCCGGGGGAATAAAATCACGGATGGCTTCCTCCATCTCTTCCTTGGTAATAATTACATGGTTCTGCATGGCCGCATTGAATTTTGCTCTAATCAAAATTGCCTCTAAATCGGCCCCTGAGGATTCAAAATGATATCGCTTCAGTAAATCGGGAATACTGAATTTCTGCACCTTTATTTTCAGCTTGCGGATAAGGGTTTCAATTAGATCTTCCCGTTCACTCTGGGTTTCAGGATAAAAGAGGGCCAGGTGTTCCTCGGCCCGTCCCTGGCGCTTTATGTCGATGGGCAGAAGATCGGGACGACAAGTAATAAGAAACCAGATAATCTTTCCACGGTATTCGGTATTGCCCATAAAGGAGGTGATCTGTGCAAAAATTCGGTTGCTGGTACCAGAATCGCCGTCCTGGTTGCGGTCGCCTAAAAAGGCGTCCGCCTCGTCAATCATAACCCCCACCGGAGACATCGCCTTGAGAATATTGAGGGCCTTCTCCATATTAGATTCGGTGACCCCCTGCCACTTAGAGCGAAAATTGCGAAATTTGACGATAGGAATACCGATTTCCCCGGCAAAGGCGGTCACCATAAAGCTCTTGCCGGTACCCACCGGCCCGGAGATAAGGTAGCCCATGGGCAGCACATCAAGCCGCCCCTGTTTAATCGCCCGGGCGGCATTCTTAAACCGCTTTTTTACAAAATCATGACCGGACACAAAGTTAAGGTCGTGTTCAGATTCGATAAACTCAAGCAGCCCGGAGGCCTCGTTTTCGATGATCTCCTTTTTTCGCTCCCGCAGGTAGTCCAGGGAAACAGGACGGTTTTCCTGGTAAGATTCTGCGGCAATCTGATTGAGGTTCATCAAATTGAGTCCGCTGGTAATTTTTGCAATCCTTCCGCAGTTAAGATGATAATCCAGGATAAGTTCTTCCTTACGGTTGAGATATTCAAGAAAACTCTGGCGGACTTTTTCATCCGGCAGGGGAATATTCACCTTCACGGTGTGGGGAGATCGTACCAGGCGCGGGCTCAAGTCGGCCAGATTTTCCGTCAAAAGAAGTATTGAAACATCCCCCTGGGTAAAAATCGGATCATGGGCCCAGCGGTTGAGGGTTACCAGGCAGTATCGGTCCTCCTCATCCATATGGGAAAGCTCGGTGTGGGGCACTATGGTTTCGGCATAGTCCATTATTAGTACAATCCGCTTTTTATGGGGAATGTTCATAAGAAAATATTTTTCAAGATAGTCGAAAGCCTTCGACGGATTTTTCGATACGAGGTCTTCCGGATCTTCATCAGGAAAAAGACGACGCATTTCCGCCAGGTAATTCTTCCGCATTTCCCCGTCACAGAAGTTGATTCCCGAGGAACGGTCGTAGTAGACAATGATGTCTTTATTTCCGAACAGGACCTCTGATATGAACTCCTGTATCCGGACAAAAATAAACTCTCCCTCCACCATTTTATTCGGCAGAAAATCCCGGATGTTGCCGTGAACGATATAAAGATTCGTTGTTTTTGAGCAGTATTTGTAAGATAAGTCCTGCGCCCAGTAGGGCAGTACTTTTATGAACTCAAGGTTTTTTAGTATTAACTGTTCCGGCATGTTCCCTCCCATGGTGCGCTTCGCCTCTTAATCCTTTCGAAGCTTCTGAAAACCGGCGCCTTCGATGATATTCCTGCGTCCCTCTTCAAGGTGGCGCTGCAGCAGCTCTACTGCATCAGCAGAATTTCGTTTTAAATAGGAGAGTATTTTTCGATGAATTGTATAAGTGGATTCAATATCAATCGGACCGCCGATGCCGTAAATCTCAGTCATATTCAAATGCAGGTACAGTTCGTGGTAGAATTTGCTCAAGAAATGGTTTCCGGCCAACTCGCATAGCTTATTGTGAAATATACTGTCTAAACGGATGTATTCCGACACATGCTGTTCCGGTGGATGTGTAATTATCTCCTCCATTTTATCGACAATCCTGTCCATTTCGGTCAATTCGTCCTCCCCTATTGTACGGTAAATGGAACGAATTGCATGCATCTCAATCATCTCCCGAAGCTCAAAAGCATCCAACACATCTTTCTGTGAGGGTTCGGCAACATAACAGCTGCTGCGGGGTTGAATGACTACCACCCCCTCGTGTTCCAGCCGCTTAAGGGCATCCCGAATCGGTATTGTACTGACCCCTAAGTGCTGGGCCAGCTGTTTTATATTAAGGGTGTCTCCATATTTCAATTTTCCGGACACGAGTTCGGATTCAAGATAGGTATATACCTCAGCACTAAGGCTCTGTTTGTTATTTAAATCTGCCATTTATTTCCACTCAACTCCGAGTGTAGTGCGAAACGGCCCTTTAATGCAACCCGCCTTTTATGAGTGTGTACTGGATGCGGCCGGGCCGACCAAGTGTGCCCAAGTGTGCCCAAATGTGCTCAACTGTGCCCATGGGCGGTAAGAGGGATGAAAGGGGTGAAGGGGGCTTGATACCAAGCGCCGGTTCAGCGTAGGCTAACCGGCAGGAGCACATACGATGGAACAAGAACCGATCATCATATACACCGACGGCGGATGCAGCGGAAACCCAGGTCCCGGGGGATGGGCTTTTGTGCTGAACGACGGCAGCCTGCGGCGTGAGAGGTCCGGGGGCTCTCCGGACACCACCAACAACAAAATGGAGTTAACCGCCGTCATCGAGGCCCTTAAAACAGTACGCGATGAGAGGGATAGCGAAGACCGGCAGATAGAATTGTATACCGACAGTCAGTATGTAAAAAATGGAATATCAAGCTGGATCCACAACTGGGAGCGAAACGGATGGCAGACCTCCGGAAAAAAGCCCGTGAAAAACAAAGAGTACTGGCAGGAGCTGAAAGCCCTGGCCGATGTGCTGCCGGTAAGCTGGCATTGGGTAAAAGGCCATGCGGGAAATGAATTGAATGAAAAGTGCGACCAAATGGTGCGAAAAGAGATGGATGCACAAATTCAAAGAAGCAGAAACAGTTAAATGAACAGTTAAGGGTCGCTCATTCCTCTTTAATTTCCGCTTCAAAATAATATTCATTTAAATCAAAAGCCCACTTTTACCCCTCTTCTTTAGTAGGAGGCGTCATGCAGATTGTAAGTTTTGTAAATCGTGGGTATACGGGAAGCATTGTAACCGTCGAGGTTGACCTTCGTCGCGGTATACCCGGTATGGATGTCGTTGGTTTGCCGGACAGCGCTGTAAAAGAGGCCAGAGAGCGGGTACGGGCTGCGGTGAGAAATTCGGGGTTTCGCGTTCCGAGGCAACGAATATTGATCAACCTTGCTCCGGCGGGGGTGAAAAAACAGGGGGCCGCCTTTGATCTACCGATGGCCGCTGCCCTTTTAATGGTCGATGCACAGGTGCCCGAGGCGGGTCCTCTTACTATGCTGATTGTCGGAGAGCTTGAGTTGTCCGGGCGAATCCGCCCGGTGGCGGGGGTGCTGGCGGCGGTACATGCGGCGTTGGAAGGGGGAGCTCATATCTGTGTGGTCCCACGGGAGAACTTGAATGAGGCCAGGACCGTAGCTGGTGCGAAAGCAGTGGGCCTATCCCACCTTGCTGAAATGCCCCACCTCTTTAAGCTCGTAGTACATGGCTATCAAGATTCCTACAATCAGGAGTGTTGCAATCAGGGTTCATATAAGCATGTGAGTTCAGGCAGCGGTACATCTGATACCGACCCGACCTTTGGTCCCCAGGCCCCCTTAGGTTCCGATTTTGCCGAATTGCTGGGCCAGGAGCCCCTCAAACGGGCCTGTATGGTTGCTGCCGCAGGTCGCCACCATATCCTCTTATTTGGTCCGCCGGGGGGCGGCAAAACTATGGCCGCCCTTCGTGTCCGTGATCTGTTGCCGGACCTGAACAGGGAAGCCTCAATAGCAGTTACCAGAATATATTCTATTGGCGGCATGTTGCCGGAGGGGGCCGGCTTGCTGCATCGGCCCCCCCTTCGGGCCCCACACCATACCGCTTCCCGGGAGGGGTTGATCGGGGGAGGGGCGAATATTCAGCCCGGAGAAATCTCTTATGCCCACCATGGTCTTTTATTTCTTGATGAAGCCCTTGAATTTAATACCTGCCTTCTTCAATCCCTGCGGGAGCCGATTGAGCGAGGAATAGTGCAGATTGCCCGTTCAGGAAGTCACTATTGGTTCCCCGCACGTTTTCAACTATTGATGGCCACTAATCCCTGTCCCTGCGGCAAACTCGGTCAAAAGGATGCGGTGTGTATGTGCAGTCCCCTGGAGCTCCATCGTTACTGGAAAAAAATTGGTGCCGCCCTCTGTGACCGAATTGATATGCGAATACCGGTAGAATTACCACGAGCCTCGGTCCTTACCTCTGCCCGGGGGCTTACAAGCGAAGAAATGTCGCGCACGGTAGCTCGCACTATTCAAATTCAGAAGGAGAGATACGAATTTAGAAACGCCGATTATGGGACTTCACAACTGTCCTCTTATTGCAGACTCGATGGAACAAGCGGTAGAATTTTGGAAAAGGCGGTTACGAGTTTGGGTCTCTCTACCCGGGCCGCCCACTCAATTCTTAAAATAAGCCGTACTATTGCTGATCTTGAAGAGAGTGAAACTATAAAAAGTGATCACATCATGGAATCGGTCCAATACCGCCGTTATGGTGAAAGAGATTACTATTGGAAAGCAGCTTGATAGAGAACACCTGCGCGAGAAATCCTGAAGTGCGGGAGTGCGGGAGTGCAGGTGTGCGGGAGTGAGGGAGTGCGGGAGTGCGGGAGTGCAGGTGTGCAGGAAAATCGGCTTGGCAAACTATCGACATGTGCCTATACTCTTTTTAGGAGGTGGAGTGATGAAACTATACAGCAGGGGGCAGCTGTTTTTTTATAGCTTGAGTGCACTTGCAGTAGTGCTGCTGCTGCTAATCGGCTTCGGAATGCTGGAGCTTCCTTGGCTGGAGGAGGACACTTCACATTCTGGAAAGCCTGAAATCGGCGCTGAAGGGTCTGCTCATGAAGGGGCGGTTGGTGAAGGCGGCACTGATTCCCTCGGGACTACCACGTACAAACTGCAGACCACTACACGCAAGGAACTTTACCAGGTTTCAAATCGGGATACCACCCTTACCGATTATGAACGCCACAATATAAATGTCTATCAACGCTATAATCCCGGGGTTGTAAATATTACTACCGAAACACTTAGTTTGAACTGGTTTTTAGAGCCGGTCCCCCAGGAGGGCGGTACAGGTTCCGGCTCGATCATAGATAAACGGGGGTATATCCTAACGAATTATCATGTAGTCAAGGATGCCTATAAGGTTTTTCTCAATTTATATGACGGCACTCAATATGAAGGGCAGGTAATTGGAAAGGACCCTGAAAATGATCTGGCGGTAGTACAATTCGATCCGGGTGATAAAGAGCTGGTAACCATACCCTTCGGAGATTCTTCCACATTGCGGGTCGGGCAGATGGTCCTTGCTATCGGCAACCCCTTTGGGTACGACCGTACTCTTACTACAGGTATTGTTTCAGGGCTCGGTCGTCCGGTAAAAACTTCACGTAATCTGGTTATCCGCGGTATGATACAGACCGACGCTTCCATCAATCCGGGTAATTCTGGAGGCCCCCTGCTGAATACAAACGGAGAGATGGTAGGTATTAACACCATGATCTACAGTCCCAGCGGCGGAAGTGTAGGAATTGGTTTTGCGGTACCGGTGGATGCTGCTCGGAGGGTAGTGCCCCAGTTAATTGAGTACGGAAAGGTCCGGCGCGGATGGATTCAAATAGTTCCTGTGCAGCTTGAGCCGAGTATTGTCCGATACGGGGATCTGCCGGTACAAAAGGGACTTATGGTTTCAAAGGTAACCCGGGGTGGAAACGCCGATAAAGCAGGGCTGAAGGGGGGCGATCAGAGTAATCCCGTCCGTTATGGCCGTTCGATTATCTATTTCGGTGGAGACATTATCATTGAAGTTGACGGGATGAAAGTTTCTACCCTGTCGGACCTTTTTAGCGCCCTCGAGGACAATGAACCCGGTGAAACAGTAGAGGTTGTTGTTCTTCGCAATGGGCGTCGAAAGAGCTTCCGGGTTGAATTGATCGAGCGTCCCGATGAACTGGAGTGGGAATAAAAAATGCCGAAGTTGGAGGTTGTCTCGGAATACGACCCTGCCGGTGATCAGGGTAAGGCTATTGAAAAACTCTCGAGTGGTATCGACTCGGGGATGGCGCATCAGACCCTGAAGGGAGTAACCGGGTCCGGTAAAACCTACACCATGGCAAAAATTATTGAGAAAGTGCAGAAACCGACCCTGGTTATGAGTCACAATAAAACTCTGGCCGCCCAGCTTTACCGTGAGTTCAAGAGCTACTTTCCAAATAATGCAGTGGAATATTTTGTCAGTTATTACGATTACTACCAACCGGAGGCCTACGTTCCGGCGAAGGATTTATACATAGAGAAAGATGCTTCTATCAATGATGAAATAGATCGTCTGCGACTGTCCACTACCAGCGCTCTTATGGATAGGAAGGATGTAATTGTAGTCGCCACCGTATCCTGTATTTATGGTTTGGGAAGCCCCAAGGCCTTTCATGAAATGCGGGTGAGGCTCGAACTGGGAGAGCACATTGATATTTCTACGGTAGCGCGGGAGCTGGTGGGGCTGCAGTATGAGCGTAATGATGCGGTCCTGCAGCGCGGCTCGCTGCGAATCCGGGGAGATGTGTTGGAGGTCCATCCCGCCTATCTGCAGGAGGCCTATCGGATAGAGTTCGATTGGGATGAAATTGAACGGATTAGGCGGATAAATCCCTTGACCGGAGAAACCCTTGAAGAGCTCAGTTCGGTGGTAGTGTACCCGGCGAAACACTTTGTACTGCCGGAGCATCAGGTGCAGCAGGCCCTCTCGGAGATACGCACCGAGCTGGATGAACGCTACGAGGAGCTGACGGCCAAAGGGAAAATCCTTGAGGCCCAGCGCCTCAAAACCCGTACCGAATATGACCTCGAGATGATGGAGGAGATGGGCTACTGTTCTGGAATTGAGAATTATTCACGCCCCCTTAGCGGCCGAAAGCCGGGCGAACGACCGGCGGTGTTGCTGGACTACTTTCCTGAAGGGTTTCTGACCTTCGTAGATGAATCCCACGTGACCTTGCCCCAGGTGGGCGCAATGTACGAGGGTGACCGTTCGAGGAAAACGAACCTTGTGGAGCATGGCTTCCGGCTTCCCTCCGCCCTGGACAACCGTCCACTGATTCTGGCTGAGTTCGAGGAGATGCTCGACACAGTTATTTTTGTCTCTGCCACGCCGGGGAATACGGAAATACGGAAAAGTCGGCAGCTGGTGGAACAGATCATTCGACCTACCGGGCTGCTGGACCCCGAATTAGAGGTGCGCCCTACGGAAGGGCAGATAGAGGACCTATATGCGGAGATCAAGATTCGGGTCGATGTGAAAGAGCGGGTCTTAATAACCACGCTGACCAAAAAAATGGCCGAAGACCTTACAGATTACCTCAGTGGATTGGGCCTGAAAGTACGTTATTTACATTCTGAAATCGAGACCATCGAGCGGGTGGAGCTGCTTCGGGATCTGCGCAGCGGTACTTTCGATGTACTGGTAGGAATAAATTTGCTGCGGGAGGGGCTGGATCTTCCGGAGGTTTCGCTGATCGCAATTTTGGATGCCGATAAAATCGGCTTTTTGCGTTCGGCTACCAGCTTGATCCAAATCATCGGGCGGGCGGCCCGGAATGAGCACGGCAAGGTAGTCATGTACGCCGACCGTCACTCCAAGGCGATGGAAGAGGCCATAGAGGAGACCGACCGGCGTCGCAGTATACAGCTTGAGTACAACCGGGCTCACGGAATTACACCGCGAACGATTAAAAAAGCGATTCAGGATATATTGGTCCGCAAAAAGGAAGAGGACCGCCAGGTAGAATTCGAGTCTGTAGAGCTGGTGAAAAAGGGATACAACATTCTTGTGCCGAGGGAGCGGAAAAAGCTCATGAAGCACCTCGAGGGTATGATGCTTGAGCATGCCAAAAACCTTGAGTTCGAGAAGGCGGCCCTGGTTCGCGACGAGATAGAAGAGCTGAAGCAGATGGGCTGAGCAGCGGGATAGGGCTGGTTACACTCTCCCGCCGAGCATCAGCGCGTTTCGCTCGCTCATTCGATCGGGCTACTCTACTACACATATGTTAAGTGGAAGTTTCGACGTCGCAACTTTTTTCGGCTTTTTCCGATTTATATGATGGAGTCATTGACTGCCCACAATATTATTCCTATTTTGAACCTATGGATCTCATCAGAATAATTGTTGCAATTCTGCTTCCCCCACTGGGTGTATTTCTACAGGTCGGCCTGGGCTTACATTTCTGGCTTAATATTCTCTTAACGATTCTGGGATATATCCCCGGTATCGTCCATGCCGTCTGGGTAATTGCCACGAGATAGGACGTTAGTTAATTCTATAAGTTGTTTTTCTAATTATCTCTGTTCA